>FUHP01000015.1_pt1 | contig 55554 bp, 42 predicted proteins | sample 1003401 | NCBI WGS metagenome assembly FUHP01 (sample SAMEA4075887, study PRJEB14783) | cnidarian metagenome | reverse complement strand
TTTTTTTTTCAGAATCAGAGTAGCCAATTTTTGAATTGCTATGTCCTTTTTTGTAGAATCAGGGCAGAAAAGTTGTTACCCCATTTTGAACCATGCCGATTTTTGGAAAAATCTTCTCAGTGGAGCTGATGATCTTTTAGAACTTCCTTGGGATAAACAGCGCTCTCCTTCTTTTCTTGGGAAAGGAGCTACTATAACAACCCACTTTTCAAAAAAAATGAGTGAGGACTTGAAGAAACTAGCGACAAAAGAAGGTGTTACTTTTTACGTCCTCCTTTTTGCGATTTTTAAAGTCTTTCTTCATCGTTTGAGTGGAAAAGAAGACATTGTTGTAGGATCTCCTTTTGCAAACCGAACAAGGCATGAATTAGATCCTCTTATCGGCTATTTTTTACAGATGTTTGCTATTCGCTCAGATCTTTCAGAGAATCCTTCATTTTCTACTGTTCTTTCAAATCTAAGTCATACTCTGTCAAACTGCTACAAAAATTCCGATATTCCTCTTGAGATGGTTGTTAATGCTTTAAACCCTCCAAGAGACTCCAGTTATCACCCTCTTTTTCAAGTTTTATTTGTTCTTGAAAACATCACACTATCTTCTATTGATTTTGAGGGAGCTCAGTTAAAACCCATTCCTTATGAGTCAAATACAGCAAAATTTGACTTAAGTCTTTTTATCTTTGATCGGAAAGAAGGGCTTGAGTGCCGTTTCGAATATTGCACGGATCTATTTGAGGAAGAAACCATTCACAGAATGCTTTCTCAGTTCCAAACACTTATAAAAAGTATTGTTAGAAATCCTGATGAAAAAATTGGGGTGCTCCCAGTTTTAACTCCTCAAGAAAAGAAGCAGGTCACTATAGACTGGAATAAAATCCCCATTCATTACCCTCGGGACCGTTCCATCCCAGAGCTTTTTGAAGAAATAGCAGGGAAATATTCTAATCAATGCGCGTTACGTTTTAAAGGACGGTCAATGAGCTATCAAGAGCTCAATGAAAAGGGGAATCAATTTGGGAGACGTTTACGTGATCTTGGGGTCAAAAAACAAGACTTTGTGGGAGTTTATCTAGAAAGATCAGAGGATTTGGTTGTTGTGATTTTAGCAATCTTAAAAATTGGAGCCATTTATGTTCCGATTGATGCGAGCTATCCCATGGAACGGAAACGGTATATGATCGAGCATACAGGATTAAAAGTCTTGGTTACACACTCAGATTTTATCGATCAGTTCCCAGAAGAGAAGATCGACTTGATTTCTTTTGAGGAGGAAGATCTTTCCTCATATGATTCCTCTCCTCTCAAAACCAAGATTGAATCTAACGACTTATCCCATATTAATTACACATCAGGATCAACTGGTCAGCCTAAAGGAGTTGAGTACACTCACCTTGGGATTATCCGTCTTCTTAACGATCCAAGCTGGATGGAGATTGGTAAAGGAGACCACATGCTTCAAATCTCCAATATCTCCTTTGATATGCTGGCAGCTGAGATTTGGGGAGCCCTTCTGAATGGAGCAACGCTTTGTATTTATCCTCAAGGGGAGTTTTCATCTCATGAGTTGGGCCAGTTCTTAATCAATGAAAATATTTCACATCTTTATCTTACAGCACGATTATTTGTTTTGATGGTTGAAGAGGGGTTAGACTATTTAAGAAACCTGCGATTCTTTTCATCTACAGGAGATATGATGTCTGCCCATCATGCTAAAATCGCAGCAGAAAAGCTTCCCTCTTGTCAGATTGTCAATGCCTATGGCCCCACGGAGAGTCATATTGCAACAACGCATCTTGTTCATTCTGGTGACACAGTTGTTCCGATTGGACGCCCAGTTCCAGGGACTCAAGTCTATGTTCTTGATAAGAACTTTGAACCTGTTCCTGTTGGAGTTCATGGAGAACTCTGCATAGGAGGAGATGGATTAGCGAGAGGGTATTTAAAAGATCCCCAACGAACAGATGAAAAATTTATTCCTAATCCTTTTGGTGTTGGAAAACTTTATCGCACAGGAGATTTAGTTCGGTTTCTTCCAGATGGAGCGATTGAATTTTTAGGACGCATCGATTCGCAAGTAAAAATTCTAGGGTTTCGTATCGAACTAGATGAGGTTGAAGAAGTCATTCGAAACTATACGAAAGTTTCAGATTGTGTTTCTCTTGCTAAGGAGATAACACCTAATGACAAGCACTTAGTTGCTTATATTGAACCTAAGGAAGGAAAAAAAATCACGGTTGAAGAGATTCGAGACTATATCAGTTCAAAACTTCCGAAGCATTCTCATCCTAGTTATTTCATATTTCTCGATCAATTTCCGATGACACCGAATGGAAAGATAGACAAAAAAAAGTTTCCCTTACCGACCGAAAGTTTAGAGAAAAGGACTTTTGATCCTCCAAAAACGTCTTCCGAAAAGAAACTTGCTAAGATTTGGTCTCAGATTTTAAAGATTCCTCGAATTAGTAGAGATGATAACTTTTTCCATATCGGTGGACATTCCATTCTAGCCATGCAACTGAATTCAAAGGTAAGAGAGGAGTTTGAAGGGGAAATTCCAGTCAGTCTTATCTTTGAGGATTCAACCCTTGCTAAATATGCTGCGAGTATTGATCAAATTCAAACGTTAGGAGCAAAAGCCACTTCTGACCGCGCATCCTTTGATCTTTGGAGAGAAAAGGAGGTGACTTTAGACCCATCAATCAATGCTGTTGGAGTACATCCCGTTTCTGATAAGCAATATACTCATCCGAAAAAGATACTCTTAACAGGAACAACAGGGTTTGTGGGAGCTTTTTTTCTAAAGGATCTCATTGAGAAAACAGAGGCGAAAATTTACTGTCTTGTTCGAGCAAAAACAGAAAAAGAAGCTTTAAACCGTCAAATTGAAACGCTTCAAAAGTATTTAGTTTGGAAACCAAACTATAAAGATCGGATCATTGCAATTCCAGGGCGCCTTGATGCCTCGCTTTTAGGACTTGATTTAGAATATTTTCAGGGTTTAGCAGATCAAATCGATGCAATTTTTCATATTGGAGCATTTGTTAATCACGCAATGTCTTATGAACAGCATAAGGGTGCCAATGTTTTGGGAACTCAAGAGATCCTTAGACTAGCGAGCATGAACCGGTTAAAACCCTTTCATTTTATCTCTACTGTTGCGGTTGTTGAAGGGATAAAAAACCAGCCTATTCCAGAAGATGTTAATATCAATGAAAGTAAAGGACTTACTAATGGGTATGTTGAAAGTAAATGGGTTGGAGAAAAAATCATTCACATTGCCCGATCAAGAGGCATCCCCTGCAATATTTTCCGCCTGCCACGAGTGAGTGGGGAGTCGGTCACAGGCTCAGGTCCTCGAGGGGATTTTCTTTGGAGACTGGTGCAAGCTTCCTTGAGTCTTAAAATGGCGCCAAAGGTTGATTTATATGATGACCTTACACCTGTAGATTATGTTTGTAATGCGCTTTGGGAAATTTCTACTCAACCTAGGTGGATTAACTCGGAGTTTCATTTAGTGAGCCCCTATTCACTCCTTTACAAAGATGTTTTCAAGTGGTTGAAAGAATTCGGCTACTCTCTTCAGGTGACAGATTTTTCTACATGGAAAAAGGCGCTTGTTGATCATTCGATGCGGACCGGAGATGCAAGATTACAAGCTCTAGCATCGCTTTTAGCAGATGCTAATTATTCGGAGCCGATTCAAAAACTGACGCTTGCATCTGACCATGTACAAGCTGCGTTGCAACAGTCAGGACTCCAGTGCCCCAAAGTCGATAAGAAACTTTTTAGAAAGTATGTTGATTATTATGTAAGGACAGGCTTTCTTCCAAAAAAGAGTTAGGAGTGAAGAAAGTGAAAAAGGAGATTATTTTTTTTGATCAAAAACCTCCAAAAGATCAATCGGCAATTCATATTTGGTTAGGAAAAGAAGAGGTGTCTCATGATATGCACCTAAGACAAATTCTTAAAGAGTATCTCGGTGTTTCTTCCTTTAAGTTGATAACAAGTTCAAAAGGAAAGCAACATCTTCAAGATTTTCCCCTTCATTTTAATCTTTCTGACTCACATGGTTGGCTTGCAATTGCTCTAAGTTGGGAGGCGCCCGTTGGCATTGATATCGAATCTATTCGGCCTATTGAAGAAATGGATCAAATGACACAAGATTACTTTTCTTTAAATGAACAAAAGTATGTGAAAGATTCTAAAAATGAAAGCCTTTTAAGGTTTTGGGAAGTTTGGAGTCGCAAGGAAGCTTGTCTTAAAGCCTTAGGGATAGGACTTCAGGATCATATGGATAAGTGGGATTGCTTTGGAAAGGGATGGATATTGGTTAATGATATTTGGGTCAGGTCAGTCCCGACTCAAAAAGACTTGAGTCTAGCAGTTGCGATAGAGGCGAGAAAGCAATAGGGATAATCATAAGAAAAGTCAAAACTATCTTGGGACAAGATAGTTTGTTATTTCTTTTTAAAAGCGCTTTTCGACTTTTAGTTTTCCATTTTGAACAGATTGATTATCAAAAATATCGGCTTTATACCCGATTTCAATGATCCATTCAGAATCTGTTCTAAAGATGATTTCGGCACCTAGCGTCATTTGGTTAGAGCTCTTATGAAAGCTTTTTACATCAAAGTGTGAGCGACAGGTCGTTTGCTTATAAAACCGTGATGTATAATTTCCTGAAGCTAGAGGAATATTGGAAATCCAACCGATTTGTAAGACAGGGGTCATACAGATGCCAGGACGATAAAAGTCTCTCAGAAATTTCACAAGGACGGAGGGTTGTAAAAAAGCAGAATATTTACTGTCGACTTTTAGATTAATGCTTCCAGCCCCTGATTCGATATACCCATTCTCAAAAATATTGAGATAACTGATACGCCCTTCTGGTAAGATATAGAAGTGATCCAGGGTCCCTCCGGTCTTCACACGGAATTTATAGCCTCCATCTAGTCTGGCAAGGAGGTCGTAGCTATGATGCTCATTATGTGCTGTTCGGTGAATCCCCGGAAAGCGGATGTTTCGGTCAATGTGATACATGTGATAGGAGCCTAATAGCAGTAAATTGATATAACCTTGATCTTTAATCCATCCTAAATAGGGACCCATGTAAATAGAATTCCAATGTCCATCTCCCCTACTTTTCTCCCAATTGATATGAGAGTAGGTATATCCTGCGCCTCCTCCAAACATGAGAGAGTTAAAGAAAAGGTGGTCGGCTCCAACTCCGACTCCAACAGAATAAGCATTAAAGGGGATTTGCTTATCTGCCCAAGGCTGGCTGGGTTTTCGATTGATTCCATCTTGATGATAGTAGCTTCCTATTGGAGTGATCCAAATAGAGGTTTTTTTTCTCTCTTGTTCACAGGACTCTTTTCCCTTGCGATTTGAATTGCAGGGGTCACACCAAAAATACTTTTCTGTATTTTCAACAAAGACATCACCAACTAGGCGATGGTTTTGGAGATTAACAAGAGGAAGGGCCCCAAATTGAATAGGACTCAATTTCACAAGGTCTTCAGCAAACTGGTTAGCAGGAGTCTTCACTAAAGCGCGCATGACGTTTAATAAATCTTGATTTTGAGGAAAAAAACCAACGCAAAATAGATAATCTGCGACAGCAAAAGCATTTCCATGCAGTTCTCTTTTAGGAACAGGGAGAATACTTCCTGCAGAGTTATTGATGAGCTCAACAAAGAGGGCGTCATAACTGATTGAGAAATCTAAAGAGGTATTATCGATGAGCGTTAATGCTCCTAAGCGGGAACCATAATTCATAAACCGAAAGCGTGTTCCAGGAGGATAAATGCCCAGCTCAGGAGCAACGGTTAATGTTCCATCAAGAGTTGCGATTCCTGTAACGTTTAAGAGATCCGATTGTCCCTGATCATTCATTTCGATTTCTAGGTCTCCATCGGCATTTTGGTTATAGGTTCCTGCAACTGTTAATGTGCCAATAGAGTTTCCGGGACGCACCATTCCGCTATTAACTAAGTTTCCTGTATTTCCTGTTCCTTTTAGGGTTCCTCCATTATTAATCGTTGTTGTCGTTGCTCCCACTGTTCCTAAAGCCAAAACATCTAAGATGCCACCGGCATTCACATCAGTTGTTGTGCCTCCAATAGAGCCGCCTATTTGGAGTGTTCCTTGATTCACTGTTGTACTCCCGGCATAGGTATTTGTTCCATTTAAGAGGAGAGTTCCTGATCCTGTTTTTATGGAACTACCATTTTTTATTTCACTATTAATAATCATATCAATATCAGCAGTTCCATCTTCGATATTAAACGTTTGAGTGTTTCCATTTAAATCGATGATACCATTTAGTGTTGCGGTTCCATTATTTGTTGCGTCAAATCTAAATCCACCCCCTGTTAGGACAATCTCTCCGTTTATAACGGTATTCCGCATTGTGAATGCATTTGGAAGATTACTAACAGTAATGTTTCCTCCATTTTGCACAACAGTTCCTCCATTATAGGTGAATGTTTGGGCAAATTGTCCAAAGCCACCCATATCAAATGTGCCGGAATCGACAGTGATATGTACGCCACTGGCAATTTGACCAAAAGCCAGGCTCTTTAGAGTTCCTCCGTTTATGCGAACCGTTCCTTCTAATGCATGGCTTAGATTATTATTAAGATTAACAATGCCTTCTGATACGGTAGCGCCTGCGGCATTAGGTACAGTTCCCTCAAGGAGAAGGATTCCCGGGCCGAGCTTAGTGAAACCGCCTGAAAGGCTTCCTGTTAATGTTAGTGCTGTAGATGCTCCACCATTCACTGTAATATCAGTATTTGTTTTGAATTCGATAACGCTTGAAATGGTTAAAGGAAGACCAGTTGGATTAGTAACATCAAGAGAAGGATTTCCAGAAGGGACTTGAAAAGTAAGCTGCTGATTGTCAATCGAAAAACTTGTTGAAGTAGCTGCAGAAAGATCAATGTTTAAGGAACCCACTGTAATATCTTGACCAAGATCAATAGCCACAACTCCAGGAAAGGTATTGCTAAAAGTGGCTTGGTCTCCTATGCCGTTGGGGAAGTTTGGATTACTTGTCCAATTTCCTCCATCATTCCAATTTCCTGTTCCTGAACCATTAGGAACCCATGACCCATTTGTTGCAAATAAGCTTAATTGTATCAGTGCAAACGCTGACAAAATAGATTTTTTCATTGTAACCATACACCAGTTGTAAATAAATTAATTTTTTAATAGCACAACAGGGGAGAGGTGTAAATCTTTGAGTGAGATTTTTACTGATAATTTTTCAGAAAGACTTCTTTGATGTTATTTGGGAGTCGGACGGGTTTAAAGTGTTTATTCAATAAACAATGTTCTGATTGCCCTTCTAAGACCTTTACTCTGTCATGGATAATTTCATAGGAAAAGACAAACCGAACATTGGTTAGATGTTCAATTTTGACAGTCACAGAAATTTCTTCTAGAGACTTTAACGGTCGAAGGTATTTGACCGACTGCGAAATAACGGGGACTAAAAAGCCCTCGTTTTCTAATGCATTGATATCGACACCCATTTGTTGCATGAACTCAATACGGGCATTTTCAAGATAAAGGATGTAAGCGGAGTTATGGACAATCCCCCCTTGATCGGTTTCGGAATAACGGGTTTTTAATTTCAATGTATACATGAATAAAGAGATTATGAGGTTCTTCGGAATAAATCAACACTTTGCCCCATATCATCCTGTAGGTGAAGGGATGAATGTTGAATGAAGGGTATCCAAAAGAATATCAAGGAGAGGAGATGGAGCATGGCGGTGGATTGCTAGGACGCGATAAGGAATCGGGGAAGGTTGCCATTGAACGGGGTGAAGTTGATATTTTTCCCCTAGAAAGTCAGGAAGAAAGCCCACTTCATTTGTGGTTGCACAGATATCTGCGATAAGGGACCAGCTCGGAATTGTCGATTTAACAGGAACGGGATAACCATAAATTTCTTGCCACCGTTGTTTTAAAGATAAAACCTCCATTTGATCTTCTGGAAGGAGAATTTTCTTTTTCATCTCATCTTTTTTCTTAGCGTAAAGTTGAAAGTAACCGCGGGTTACTTCGGCAGTAATCACCCCTTGCCAAGGAGCATTATCTAAGACTAAAGCAATATCGGCTTCATTTTGCAGAATTGCGCGGTAGGCATGGTCGGGTCTCATTTGTTTAAATTGTATCGGTTCGATTGAGAGAAGAGCAGGAATAGCAATTTGTGCAATTGCATGCGTTGTAACAAGTCGCAAAGGTGTTTGATCTTTGGAATGAATCAGGTTTCGAATTTGTTCCAACCACTTTTCTAAATGGGGTAAAAGTTCCTTTCCTTCTTGCGTCAACCTAAAGCGTCTTTTTTCATGTGTACAGAGTGAAAAACCAAAAGCATTTTCAACTCTTTGGATTGCAGCACTTGCACCACTTTGACTAAGGTGGTGGGCTTGGGCAGACTTTCCAAGACTTCCTAACTGAGCAGCCGTGATAAAAAGGGCAAGGTCTGCAATGCGCAAACTTTTTAACGAGTTTTCAATGTTCTGCAAAATTGTGTCCTCAATGATAGGTGACGCATCTGTCGAGTCTTTCATGATTTTACCCTCAGTTTCAAATCGATTTTTTCGATATTAATTATCTAATATATCGTCAATACAATTAAAAATCAATCAGTTACGATGAGGATTTGTCTTAGGAGGAAATATGATGAATAACAAAAGCTATCTATTACGTTTTTTTCAAAAACTATGTCGTTATAACTTTGGAACATTTGAACAAGAAGAGTTCAAAAAGTTTTTAAGGATGGGGCTTATCTTTGGGTTAATTATTGGAGTTTATTGGACTTTGCGTCCCTTAAAAGATTCAATATTTATTCAAATGGTCGATAAATTTCAGCTCCCCTTTGCCAAGACGGTATCTGTCATTATTCTTCTTCCCCTTGTGATGTTCTATACAAAGCTGATTGAAAAAACATCTCGAGAAAAAATGCTGATCATCCTTCCTGCCTTTTATGGGATATCTATTCTGACTTTTAGTTTGATTATGCTTAAAGTTCAGGGAAGCAGTGGAGCTTTTCCTCGTTATTTTGAGATGGGACTCGGGTATTTTTGGTACCTTTTTGTAGAGAGTTTTGGTTCATTAGTTGTGGCTCTTTTTTGGGCTTTTTCAGCTGACACGACTGACCCGACTTCTGCAAAAAGAGGCTTTCCTCTCGTTGTTGCACTAGGCCAGTTAGGGGGGATTATCTTACCGTATTCAATTGGAGGACTTCCTCATCGACTCCATTGCGCGACTGACTTTCTTTCGATGATGTCATTAAGTTTGATGATCTTGATGATCATTCCTCTGGTTCGTTACCTGTTGCGCGCAACACCAAAAGAACTCATGTCTTCATTTACGAAAGCAAAAGAAAAGGAATCAAAAGAGGAACCGGGATTTCTTGAAGGATTAAAGCTTATGCTGAAAAATAAGTATCTTCTCGGTATTTTTGCTGCGAATTTTATTTACGAGGTTGTCATTACAATTTTCGACTTCAATTTTAAAATTGCGGCGAGTTCGGAATATTCTGGTGTTGCATTGAGTCATTATCTCAGTCTGTATGGTTCGAGTGTGAATACGGTTTCCCTCTTTTGCCTCCTTTTGGGGATTAGCAATATCACACGTTTTTTGGGAGTCGGGGTCGCTCTGGCTGCAATGCCAGTCATTGTTGCACTTGCTCTTTTTGGTTTCTTAAGTCTAAACACCCTTACCTTTCTATTTGTTTTAATGGTGGGTTCTAAGGCAATCAATTATGCTTTAAATGGACCTGCTTTAAAGCAACTTTATATTCCAACAACAACTGATGTGAAATTCAAAGCGCAAGCATGGATTGAAACCTTTGGATCTCGTTCCTCAAAACAAGCAGGGTCATTATTCAATATGACACTAGCTCCTCTTCAAAAAACGATGGGAGTTTTAGCAGGGCGGTCACACTACTTAATGCTAAGTGGGGTCCTGTGTTTTCCTCTTCTCGCTTTTTGGCTTGTCGTTGCGATCTTTTTAGGAAGAACGTTTCATAAAGCAGTGAATGAAAAGCGTGCTATTTGCTAGATAATGTCGTCATGTAATTGATAATACAACCTAGGCAATCTTTTTAAGAGCTTCATCCAGATCTTCTCTTAGAAGTTCAAGTTCTCGAATGAAGCTTTTAGTTGATTCTGGGTGCTTTACGTATTCGCGCATGACATGAGAAAGATCGCTTTCTCCTTCATTTTCACCCTTAAAAGATTCGACAGCATTGAGCATCGTGACATGATGTTGGGGGGTAATTGTTAGAGGTTGTATGAAAATATTTTGGATGATCGATCCGATCTCTTCAATATCATCATTAATCTCTTTCTGAACTTTGATAGAGCTTGCATACAGGTTGTTCACGTCATTCGCAATTCGTTGGAGAAACTCACGTTTTGTCGTGAGTTCAGAGTTTTTTGTGAGTTCGTGAACATCAGATGTAAACGTTTCGAGTTCTTTGCGAAAGTTCACTGCTATCGTTTTTTTATCTTCTTTATTCATTGACATACCTCTTTGACTATTATCATAGGGAAAGGTTATCGAATTTTCAATAAAATCATCTCAATTATTATTAAATTAATAAGTGCTTAATAATTTCTTAATAAAGTTGGTGGAAATTTTTCCGAGAATTCTTTGCTCTCTGTGGTATAGCTAAAGTCGTTTAAAATAGTAAAATTCATCCAGATCTTTTCAGCGACAATTTTGCGCTCGATCTCGCTGGCTTGCACGAAGCCAGCTTCGTTCTCCGCGCTTCATTTTCAATGAAAATCTTCTGTCCAATTATTACTATTTTAAACGACTTTAGCTATAAACTAGATATAGGAATTCTTCCTGGAAATCTCTCCTGCAACAATGGCAAAAGCATTGGCAACATTTAGAGAATTTTTTGAGCCTAAGAGAGGGATTTGAACAATATGATCTGCTTGGCACAGGGTTTCTTCTTTTAACCCATATTCTTCATTCCCTAAAAGGAGTGAAAAGGTTTGTGGAAAAGAGAAGTCGTAAACAGAAGGGGCATTTTCCACCGTTTCCAAAGCAATCAGTGGTTTTTTGAGATCGGAAAGATCTCCTTGATATACTGGGACGATGGTCTCTGTTCCCATTGCTGTTTTTTGGACTTTTGGATGATGAGCATAGGGGGTATTTTCTGAAAAGATAACGGTTCCCAGTCGAAATGCTTCAACAGTGCGTAGAATACTTCCAATATTATAAGCAGAGCGTAGGTCTTCAAGGTAAATCATCATTGGACCAAAAGGAATATCGGAAAAGGTGTCAAGCCGATTGACAAGGAGGAGGTGTTCTTGAATAGAGATAGACGCTTCTTTCATATGAAGATGGAAGCGGTCGGTCATTTGCTCAACTGTATCTTGAATGGGAGGAAGGCTTAACCACTCCTCCATTGCTCGGTAGTGTAGATCTAGAGGAAGTTTTTGTTCATAAAGAGCTCGAAGATGCAATCCAGCATTTTTATGTCGGCGCCGGACGCTTAAAGAAAAAAATTTTTCTTTCGTAAACATTAGGTTTTTGCTGAAAGGTAGGCTTCTAGGTTTCCATCAAAGACATGTATGCCATCTTTTTCTAAAGAAATAATCTTCGTTGCAAAATCATTGATAAGATCCCGGTCGTGCGCAGCAACGATTGCGGTTCCTTGAAACTCTGATAGCCCCCATCCTAAAGCAGAAACAGCTTCTAGGTCTAGGTGATTATTGGGTTCATCCAAAACTAAAGTATTGTGGTTGTTCAATAGAAGAGCTGCAAAAATAAGACGCGCGGTTTCACCACCTGATAGCTTGGAGATCTCTTTAAAAGCATCGTCACCGCCAAAGAGCATCTTACCCATAACACCACGAATTTCTTGATCATACGCATTAGCTTTATACCGTTTCAGCCAATCGAAAGCTTCGATTTTTTCTGACTTATCGATGAAGTCTTCATGATTTTGTGGAAAATAACCGAGATCAACTTGGTGTCCTTTTTCTATCGTTCCGCTATCGGGCTTGAGTTCTCCGACAAGCATCCGAAGAAGAGTTGTTTTTCCAATTCCATTCGTTCCAATGACAGCTATTTTATCACCACGCATCACTTCAATGGAAAAGTCATTGATCACTGGATTTCCATCAAAAGCTTTGCTGATTCCCTCAACTTTAAGGACAACCTTTCCTGATGGCTTTTCAGGGGGAGTGAAACGAATATACGGGCGTTGAATATTGGATTTTTTTAGTTCCTGAGGTTGAAGTCGCTTGATCTCTCTGACCCGTGACTGAACTTGAGACGCACGTGTTCCAGCTCCAAACTTTGAGACAAACTCTTTCAGCTGCGCTATCTTTTTTTCTTTAGATTTGGCATCTTGTTCGGCACGTTCCCGAACAGCTGTTTTAGCAACGAGCATATCATCGTAGTTTCCAGGATAGGTAATAATGGTGTCGTAATCGATATCGGCGATATGCGTTGTGACGCTATTTAAGAAGTGGCGGTCGTGACTGACGACAATCAGTGTGCCGGAATAATTATGGAGAAATTCTTCAAGCCAGCCGATGGATCCTAAATCAAGATGGTTTGTCGGTTCATCTAAAAGGAGGGCTTCGGGATCTCCAAAAAGGGCTTGGCAAAGAAGGACTCTAAATTGGAGATCACTGGGAAGCTCGTGCATTTTCTTTTCATGAAAATCCGCTTCGATTCCCATTCCAATCAGTAAGACTTCAGCATCTGATTCAGCACTATAGCCCTCTTCATCTGCAACGACTTCTTCTAAATCGCCTAGGCGCATGCCAATCTCATCGGTCATCTCTTTTTCATAGAGCATGTCTCTTTCTACTAGAGCATTCCAGAGTCGTTCGTTCCCCATAATGACAGCATCAAGGACACGTGCATCCTTAAACTCTTCAATATTTTGTCTGAGAAAACCTACTTTTTTGGGAAGAGAGATAGATCCAGAAGTGGCATCTTCCACACCCATCATAATTTTCAACAGAGTCGATTTCCCCGCTCCATTAGGACCGGTCAAACCATACCGGTTTCCAGGGTTAAAGGCTGCACTCACATCATCGAAGAGGACCCGCGTTCCAATCTTTTTTGAAATCTTATCTAAAGTAATCATAGGAAGAACTTTACCAAATCTTCCTTGAAGATACAAGAAGATTTCCGTAAATTAGAATCATGAATCTAAAAAGGACAATTCAAGATTTTATTCACCACATGGAAGTGGTCAAAAATGCTTCGGAACATACCCTACGTAACTACCGTCTCGACTTAAAAGCCTTTGAAGGCTTTGTAGAGAAAAGAGAGGTAGATAAAAAGCTTATCAGAAGTTATCTTGGACATCTGCAAATGAAAGGGGTTTCAAAACGGACCGTTCTTCGACACCTTTCGTCGATTCGTTCACTCTTTAAATACCTTTTGAGAGAAAAGAAAATTCAGGTGAATCCGGCTGCTGATATTGGAAGCCCCAAGCTTGATAAACCGATCCCTAAGGCACTCTCTTACCAGGAAGTTGAAGAACTTTTTAAACAACCTGACACCAGTGAGCTCTTAGGGTTACGTGATCGCTCCATCATGGAGTTATTTTACAGTTCAGGTCTTCGCATCAGTGAACTCGCATCGTTGAGTCGCTTTGATTTTAATTTCAGAGGACGCTCACTAAGAGTCAAAGGAAAAGGGAAGAAAGAACGGATTGTTCCGATTACTCAGACTGTTGCCAAGTGGATTCAAAATTATTTGAAAGATCCTCGTCGCTATGAAGAAGGAAAACCTCACTGTGAAAAAGACCACGAAGCCATTTTTTTAAATAAATGGGGAAAACGTTTAACCACGCGCTCAATTGATCGACTCTTTAAAAATTATCTCAGAAAAAGCGGGCTTGCAGGAAACATTACTCCTCATACGATTCGTCATACGATTGCAACCCATTGGCTAGAAAAAGGAATGGATCTTAAAACAATCCAAGTTCTTCTTGGCCACTCTTCTTTAGCAACAACAACGATTTACACACGTGTTTCCACCAAGTTAAAGCGAGAGGTTTATGAACGCACTCACCCAAGAGCAAAAAAAGGTACGTGAACATGTATAAAAAAAGCGTCAACGATAAGCGTTGACGCTCAAAATTCCCGGAGGGGGAATAAGCCGGATTCTGTCACTTGCAAACTGCAAGCTGCAATCATTCATCTAGGGACCCTATTGCTAAGATCCTCAAGCGATCGTGAAAGAGTTCCGTTGCGAAAAACAGCTCGAACTCTTTTCTTGCTTCAGGTGGGGTTTGCATCACCATAGTATTACTACGATGGGGCTAGGTCCTAAACCCAGCATTTTCACCCTATCTATCCTGTGGATAGCGGTCTGTTTTCTGTTGCACTTTCCGTAGCCTTACGGCCCCCAGCATTTCGCTGGCACCTTTTTCTATGAAGTCCGGACTTTCCTCTCTTGCATAAGCTGAGCTTTTGCAACAGCGATTGCATCCTACTCCGTAGTCTTTTACCTCTATTTGAGGCTTACGCTTTTACTGTTCGACGTCTACGGCGACGTGGTTGAGTAGTGGCGCCTTCGACAGCTTCGCTTTCTTCCCAGTAGTGGATTCGTGAGCAATGCTCACAAAAGACTATGGACTCTCCCTTTCGTACAAGATTCTCATGTTGAAGGGTAAGAGCAATGTGACAACCGCTGCAGGTACGGTTTTCAATCGGTACAATCACACGGTCTTTTTTATTGCGAAGGAGTCTTTCGTAAATTTTTAAGCTTTCGGGATCAGCATTTCCAACGATTTGATCTCTTTCAGCTTTAAGTTGTTGACCTTCAGTATTGATTTGATCAATGCTCGATTTGATTTCTTTTTCAAGTTCAATACTATTGGCTTCAGAAGCCGCTAGGCTTTCTTTGATTTTTTCTAGGATTTCTTCTTCAGCAACCTTACGGTCGAGAATATTAGAAGTTTGCGTTTCAAGAGCAACCTTTTCTCGTTCTACAGTTGTCATTTCTTGAGTGAGTGCATTGAATTCTTCGACTTTTTTCACACTAGATTGTTGTGACTCGAGCTTTTTGTACTTATCTGTTAAAGTTTGAATTTTTTCTTCGAGACCATTGACTTGTGTCTCAATTTCCTTAATCTCTTCTTCTTTAAGCTTTAGCTGCTCTTTAAGCTCTGTTCTGAGCGATTCGATTTGCTTCAGCTCTCCCTGACGCTGCTTTTTCACGCGCATTAGGCGGATCATCTTAATATCAAGTTCTTGAATGTCAAGTAGTGGCTTTAGTCCTTTTTGCATGGAGCTCTCTCAGTCTATTTCTTATCACCAATATCCTAGCTGTTATTTCCAAATAGCTCAAGTGAAATTTCTCTTATGAGCAAGAGAATGCCTTTAAATTGATTTCAAAAAATTTGTAGAGAGCTTGTGAAAATCAAAAGTATATGATTTTGCAGATATACACCGAGTGATTGAAAATTGGGAGTTCGTCGAGGATGAATCAACACAGACAAAAACGGAATTTTCAATCACTCGGTGTATTAGGTTCTGAAGCATTTATTATAAATTCAATTTTTCAAAGATTGTATTGAATTTTTTACTGATAAAGAGTCATAATCTCTAAACATTATTTAAATTCAGGGATTTTAATGGGACCAATATTTAATCATTCTTATAGTGCAGTTGGGAGGGTGGCTTTAGCTGCAGGAACCTTAAATGGATTGGAGGTTCTTACCGGTAAGAAACAACTAAGCTTGTTAACGCTTTCTTTGAACTATCTGGTGCTGCATCAATTTTTTAAACCTTTAGCTTTAGTAGAAACTCAAGGGTTGTTTTCTGCTAGTGTCATCATCATTGGTGGGATTTCAACTCTTGTAGAAACTCTTCTTCTCTTTCCAGTTGATAAAACGAATAAAAATGAAGAAAGTTCTGTTGTTAAGGCTTATCATTCTATGAATGAAATGGTTGTTTTAGCAGCAGGAGTAGTTGTTGTTGTCTCGGCTATTCTAACTACAGACTCAAACATTAGAATTCTCTGTGTATCAGCTACAACTCTTTATGTAATGAGATTTGCAAGAAAATTCTATAAAGAAACAACCTTCATTAATGAAATGAGCCAAAGAGAAGAATCTTCATCGGTCGTTCCTGAGTTCTTAGTGGATGAAACCACACGTTTACAAGGCAAAGAGGTGCACTATTTAGTTGGAAGAAATGAGTTTGAAAAACTTCGAACATTTCTTACTCTTGATATTCCTTTGAACAACCCGCTCCTTTTAGGTGAACCAGGTTCGGGGAAAACAGAATTGATAAAGTTTCTTGCTGCTGAAATAAACCATGGAAGAGTAGAGGGGTGTGATGGATGGAGGGTTTTCTCAACGACATGTACCGCGATCATTGAAGGAACAAAATTTATTGGAACGATGCAGGAAAAAATTGGGAGAATGTTTCGTTTTTTTGAAGCCCTCATAAAGGATGGAGAAAAAGTCGTTGTTTTTATTGATGAGATCCATCAGGCGGTTTCAACAGGAAAATCGACCTCTTCGGATGCAACAAGTATTGCTGAGGCTCTTTTAACTTACATGACGAACCCTAGGATTCGCGTCATTGCGGCAACGACCCATGATAATGCTATGAAACTTGATCAGAATCCTCCATTTCGAGAACGCTTTGAAAAAGTGATTATGCCCAGAATGACGGCTACGAGAAAACAGAAGATTTTAGAAGTCCACTTAAGGGAAATTCAACGTCAGTTTCCAACTTTGACTCTGCCTGAAAACTTGTTTGAACGTGTTCAATTGGCTAACACTCTAAAAGGAGAAAAATCTCTCCGTCGTGATATCGGGCTTCTTTATGTTACAGCAGCCAATATGGATAAAACTAAGCGCTCTGTTGATACCGTTTTACAGGAAGATCTTCTTGAGCATATTGAAGGGTATTTAGCGATTTTAGACAGTCAAGGAATGGTGATTTCTGAAGAGTTCGAGGAAAAGTTAAGTCAGGCTAAAGAACAGCTTGGTTTGGGTTTTGGAGGGGAGAATCAAATCTTTGCAAGAGTTGTTTCAACAACTAGACAATTGACTTCAAGGGGTGTCATAAACCTTGATGCTGTTTTAGAGCAGGTGGTTAAACGATGGTCTGCATAAAATTAGAGTCAGCGAACATGCATTCGTCTTTAACTTTGATTGAGATTGCACTAAAATAAAATTTTTAATAGGATCCCTCCTCATTTTTATTGAAAAGGAGAGGATCTAGAAAAATGGCTTCGAAAATTAACTTTCAGGATGTCGGAGCATTTGCTCTTTTGGGAGGCATTTGTAAAATGGCTCAGGCATGTGCAAAAAACTCTTCTCTTTATGAGCGTCATCGTATTCCTATAATGAAAACTATGAATCTTTCAGGCGCTTTCTTTCATGCAACGGCCCTTTATTACTTTAGTCATCCACAGTTAAAAAACCACGCGACTTTTTATAATTTGACAGGGATTATTTGGACGATTGGAGGCTCTATTGTTCAATTAGGAGTAGGGGAAAAAGGGAGAACCCATCCAATTTTCTCAATCGCCCACGTTTCGATTGAAATGATAGTTCTTGGAGCACTGATTGCTTCATCCATTGGAGTCATTGTATCAAAAGAGCACCGGTCTGTTTGTCTTGCTGCCACTTTTATGCAGACCCCTTATTGGGCATTAAAATTTTATGCAGAAGTTCCTCATTTTTATGAAAGGCCTATATTGCGTACGCTAAAAATGCCTGCTGCTCTTCAGGAGATGACAGAGGAGAATGTCCTTTATCTGAACAGGGAGGGGCTTGTGGATCGTGTACTAGATGTGATTTGTGCAGATATTCCCAATAATAACCTTCTTTTAGCTGGAAATCCAGGGAGCGGAAAAACAACGCTTCTTGCTTTTTTAAGTGCTCAAATTCGCAAGGGAAATCTCCCTGATTTAGAGGGATTCCGTGTTTTTGAAACAACGGGTCCAGATATCATTGCAGGAGCCCGACATGTTGGAGACAAGGAAGAGAGGATTAATGAAATTTTCACATTCCTAAAGGGAATCAAAGAGAAAACAATTCTCTTCATCGATGAAATCTGGCAGTTGATTGGTACAGGGATTGGGGAACGAGGAACGACAGATATTGCTGGGATTCTATTGAAAAAGCTTGAAGATCGAAAGGTAATTGTGGTTGGAGCAACCACTCCTACAGAAGGGATGGTTCTTTTAAGAAATAAAGCGTTTGTAGATCGGTTTCAGCTCCAATCAATGCCGCCAATGTCTCAACAGCAAAGAGTTCAGATTATGGATGCACACATTCAAAAATACCAAGAAAAAGGGATTTCTATCCCTAATGAGTATGCTAGCGCGATCGTCGAGATGAATATGAAAAAAAATGCTTCTCTTAGAAAAGATGTTGAAGTTTTAGGGGTGATTGCAGCAAGGATGAAAAGAAAAGGGATTTCTGCGGAGCAGGCAGCTCAGGAGAGAGAGTATTCTTTTGCAAGGTAATAGAGGATAGAATTCCTACTAGTTTTATACTCAGAGATTGGTTATAGTGGTCTATTGAACAATTGAGGGTCCCCATGTCTTTTTTAAGCCGTTATCTAGAAAAAATTCCTGAAGAAGAAAGAAGTTCTGCAGCCATCGCGTATCTTGCATCTCTTGATCATATTGGAAAAGAAAATCCTGAGGTTGTAACAGCGATTGTTAAAGAGCTTAAAGATCAACGAAGTTATTTAAAACTTATCGCTTCAGAAAATTATTCTTCACTAGCCTCGCAGTTGACGATGGGAAACCTTTTAACAGATAAATATAGTGAAGGGTACCCTTACCACCGTTTTTATGCAGGCTGCGAGAATGTCGATACTGTTGAGGCCTTAGCTGTTGAAGAACTCAAAAAGCTTTATGGCGCAGAGCATGCGTATGTTCAACCCCATTCGGGAGCTGATGCAAATCTTGTGGCGTTTTGGGCGATCTTAGTGCAGCGGATTCAAAATAAAGAAGTTGAAAAACTAGGAAAGAAAAGTCTTGATGAGTTAACCCCTGAAGAATTTGAGCGTGTGCGTGAGCTAATGCTAAAGCAAAAGATGATGGGAATGGCGCTTGATGCCGGAGGGCATTTGACACATGGATTTAGACATAATGTGTCGGCAAAGATGATGCAAATTGCTTCTTACGGTGTTGATCCTGAAAGTGAGTTGATTGACTATAAAGTGATTGAAGAAAAGGCTATCCGAGAAAAGCCAACGATTTTAGTTGCGGGATACTCTGCTTACCCCCGTCTTGTGAACTTTGCAAAAATGAAAGAGATAGCCGATAAATGTGGTGCAGTTTTCCTTGTTGATATGGCCCATTTTTCAGGCCTTGTTGCTGGTAAGGCTTTGACAGGTGAATATGATCCCGTTCCTTATGCTGATATTGTGACCTCAACAACCCATAAAACTCTGCGTGGTCCCCGTGGAGGGATGATCCTCTGTACTGAGGAATGGCGCGAAGTGATTGATAAGGGTTGTCCTCTTGTCTTAGGAGGACCTCTTCCTCACGTCATGGCGGCAAAAGCAGTTGCATTTAGAGAAGCTCGACAAAAGAGTTTCCAAGACTATTCAAAGCAGGTGATTGCCAATGCTCAGGCAATGGCTGAAAGACTGGTATCAAGAGAAACCAAGCTTTTTACCGGAGGAACTGATAATCATTTACTTGTGATGGATGTAATGAGTAGCTTTGGACTCACAGGGCGTCAGGCAGAAACTGCGATGCGTGAAGCTTTTATGACAGTGAATCGCAATGCTATTCCAAATGATGTGAATGGAGCATGGTATACTTCTGGTGTCAGAATTGGAACTCCAGCCTTAACTTCCCGCGGGCTTAAAGAAAATGAGATGAGGCAGATTGCCGATTTAATGGTTGATCTGTTAAAAGCATCTAAAGCAAAGATTATAGAGCGAACAGGTAAACCAGGGAGAGCTAAAGTAGAGATGGATGCTCAAGTTCTTGAGAAGGTCAAAAAAGAAGTGACAGATCTTCTCGGAGATTTCCCTCTTTATCCTGAGTTGGCTATGCTCGATAAAATGCCAAAATTTATTGGAGTTTAGTTTTATAAAGTAGATTAAACTCACATAAAATAAAATGATATAACAAAGGAAACACAAGTGACGACCCATTTTGAACCAATCCGAAGTGATGATGAAGACGATGATGAAAAAGAGGGGAAATCCAAACCTTTTGACACAAAGGTAGAGGAACTACTCTTAAAAAAGCGGCGGATCTTTTTTTCTACGGCAGTTTCCGATGAAAGCGCTAAGGATGCGATTAGAAAACTATGGTATCTAGAGCATACTGATCCAGGAAAGCCGATCCTTTTTGTGATTAACTCTCCAGGAGGGTCTGTCGATTCTGGTTTTGCGATTTGGGACCAAATCATGATGATCACCTCTCCAGTAACAACACTTGTTACTGGACTCGCTGCATCGATGGGGTCTCTCTTAAGCTTGGCTGCGGCTCCAGGCAAACGGTTTGCAACAAAAAATGCCCGTATAATGATTCACCAACCATTGATTTCTGGTGTGATTCAAGGACAAGCAACCGATTTAGAAATTCAAGCAAAAGAGATCATTAAAACACGGAAGCAAATCGTAGATGTTTATGCCAAGGCAACAGGGAAAAAACCTGAATTGATCGAAAAGACGATTGATCGTGACACTTGGATGAGTGCAAATGAAGCGAAAGATTTTGGTCTTTTAGATGGAATCGTGACTTCTTATAAAGAGCTCGGTTTTGAATGAACTCATCTTTTCAAAATATGAAGGAACGGGAAACGACTTTATCCTGATCGATGATCGGGATCGGGGCTTCCCTATTGATTCTCAGAAAATCTCAAAACTTTGCCATCGTCAATATGGAATTGGAACGGATGGCCTGATTCTCCTTCAACCTTCGGTCGAAGGAGATTTTTCTATGCGAATCTTTAATCAAGATGGATCAGAAGCCGAAATGTGTGGCAATGGTTTGCGTTGTTTAGTTCAATTCTTAATCGATCTTGGAGCAGAAAAGAGAAAGTTTTCTATTGAAACTCAGAAAAAAATCTATCCTTGCGAAATAAAAAATGGCTCTATTTATGTCGATATGGGAGTTCCCAAAATTCTTGAAAAAAAGGGTTCAGAGATACTTCTGGAGGTAGGTGTTCCCCATTTTGTAACCTTTGTTGATGAGCTTTCTCGTTTTGATAGGGAAGCCAAGGAACGTTTTTCTATTATCGGTGTAAATATCAACTATGCTAGGATTGAACCCTTCAATACAATCCACATGCGCACATTTGAAAGAGGTGTAGAAGATGAAACCTTCTCATGTGGGAGTGGCGCAACGGCTGTTTGTACGGCTGCCTGGAAACAGTTTGGAATCACAGGGTCTGTAAAAGTTGTTTTTGGCTCAGGAGAAAAACTCCAGTTTGAAGTGTTAACAGAAAATCAAAAGCTCAAAGGCATTACGATGACAGGAAGTGTAAGGCACGTCTTTGATGGAAAGGTTCGGCTATGAAAATTGGAATCCCTAAAGAAGTAAAAGATCATGAATATCGAGTGGGTGCTACTCCTGCAATGGTAAAAGCTTTGCGAAAAGTAGGGCATCAAGTCTTCGTTCAAAAAGATGCGGGAAGTAAGATTGGCTTTGAGAACGAAGATTATGAAAATGCTGGGGCAACAATTGTACTAGAACCTGAAAAAATTTATACCGCTGATATGATTATCAAGGTCAAAGAACCTCAGCCCAGTGAGTATCCCCTTCTTAAAGAAAACCAAATCCTTTTTTGTTATCTCCATTTAGCACCAGATCCCAAGCAGACTGAGGCCTTATTAAAGCAGAAAGTTGTGGGAATTGCGTTTGAAACAGTTGTTGATTATAAAGGACGCCTTCCCCTTCTAACGCCGATGAGTGAAGTTGCAGGGCGGATTTCTATTCAAGCGGGAGCAAATGCTCTTCACATGGCTTCAGGTGGTAGGGGAGTTCTCCTTGGTGGGGTTCCAGGAGTGTCGCCTGGAAAAGTGGTGATTATTGGTGGGGGAATTGTTGGAACACAAGCAGCAAAAATGGGAGTTGGTTTAGGTGCAGATGTCACAATTCTAGATAGCAATTTGCAAAGACTTCGTGAGCTTGATGATCTATTCGAAGGAAAGCTAAAAACACTTTATTCTACTCCTGTGACGATTGAAGAAGAATTGATGCATTGTGATTTAGTTGTGGGAGCCGTTTTAATTCCAGGTAAACTGACTCCAAAGTTGATTACAAAAGAGATTGTGAAAAAGATGAAGCATGGGTCTGTTATTGTGGATGTAGCCATTGATCAAGGAGGATGTGCGGAGACCTCTCGTCCTACCACACACTCAGATCCTATCTTTGTTCACGATGACGTTGTACATTATTGTGTTGCAAATATGCCTGGGGCTTGTGCAAGAACAGCTACGATTGCATTAACAAATAGCGTTCTTCCTTATGCTTTAAGAATCGCCGAGATGGGCTATAAAGAAGCCCTTCTTGCTGATCCTCTGTTAAGACCGGGAATGAATGTTTGCTTAGGAAAAGTAACAAATGAGCATGTGGCTCACGATTTAAACTATGATTTCCATGATCCAGAAGAGGTGTTAAAAAGTCTGTGAATTCTCCTTTTGAGGAAAATCATCAAAAAGAAGGCGAAACTCTCATCAAAGCAGGTGATGTTAAGAGTATCGTTTTTTCAGGTGGAACCTATCAAGTAGAAGTCCATGATCCAAAACTTGAAGAGGAGTTTTGGCCGTTTTTGCAGGTTGGAGATGAAGGAGATGTCAAAGATGCTTTTTGTACATGCTCCGAAGCAGAGCAAAAACGTTCTTGCCCTCATCTTGCTGCGGCGTACTCGAAAATTATTAAAGAAGATCCCCTCCACATACGTTTTTCTGACTCCTTTTGGAATAAACTCTGCACGATGTCCTTTAAACGACATGGTGTCGATCCCAAGGCTTTAGAAAAAAAAGGAGAGAAGGAATACGTTTGTAAAGCAGAAAGTGGTGAAGTCCTTTTTTCTCTTAAAGTCAAAACAAATGAAGGGAAAAAGCTTTTAGATGAGATGGTTTTTGATCGTCCTGAAGAAACAGAAGAAACATCATTAAAATTTTCTAATCTTCCCGCTGAAGAATTAGCGTTATGGAAAAGAGGAACGCCGACGCAGGAACTTCAATATGAACTTTCTTTCTGGTCTGAACTTGCAAAGTGGATGATTCTTCAAGAGGAATTTGGAATTCATTACTCTATTGACTTTAGCCTATCAGAACACACCCTTCCTAAAAAAGTTACTCTGAATTTTAAAGACTTAGAGTTTCAATTCTATATTGCAGAAGTCAATTGGAAAGACATTATTCCCTCATTGAAGCAGGTCAAGTCTTCTCTACCTGTTCATGAGTTTCGCGATGTCATGGTTCAAAAGATGAGTTACGATCCTAAAGCAAAACAGCTCCATATCTCTTCAAAGCCTCTTGAAGATAATAGAGGCAAAGATGGTGTTAAAGTTGGAGAATGGGAATTCTTCCCTGAAAGTGGTTTTTTCCCCGCAACAACGAGCCCCTTGTTAAAGAAGAAAGTAATTCCACAGAATAAATTGGGTGAATTTCTTCAACAAAACTTCAAAGCTGTCCAAAAATATCTAGAAGGGACGGTGCTTTCTCGAGAAGCTGTGACGCCTCATTATGAACTCTATTTCGATGACAAAAAACGACTTCATGTCATTTGTTATGCTTTTGAAAAGGGAGATCTTCAGCAAGAAGGAACGACTCTTTTCCATCCCTGGGTTTATGTTGAGGGGCGTGGCTTTTTCCCGATGAAGGAAACCCTTTTTGAAAAGACTGAAAGTATTATCCCTCCCGAGAAAATCGGAGACTTTATCAATCAACACCGATTATGGCTCAATGAATATGATGGTTTTCAGATTCATCTTTCCAATGTTGAATTCCGCCTTACCTATTCATTTGATCTAAAAAATCTGGTTTTCGAAAGTGAATCAGGAACATTCGAAGGGAGTGATGAGATTCTCGACTTTGGGGATTGGCTTTATATGAAAGGAAAGGGATTTTACAAAAAGGTGCGGGCTCGAGGGTTGGGGCAAATCTCTCCTGGAAAAAAAATCAAAGCAAAAGAGATTCCTTTATTCATTCATGAAAATCAGGAAGAACTTGAACAAATCAAAAACTTCTTTAGTGCCACCTGCCCCTTAGAAAAAGCAGGGCTCAATATCTCAATGGATGAGAAAAATCAGATTATTGTTGAACCTCAGTATTTTTATCGCCCGGAGTATCAGGGAAAAGAGATTTGCTTCTTTGGTGATTTTACCTATGTAGCAGGGGAAGGTTTTTCAGAAATTCCTCTTCCTGCACGGCTGCCAGAAAAGTATCGGAAGAAAACGATTATTGATGAAACAGGAGAACCCCTTTTTATTACGGTGGAACTAACCAAGCTAAAGTCATTTATCATTAAGATTGACCGCCGTTTAAAGCGTCCTCATAACCTGACACTTAAAGTAAATCATATTCATAAGACTCAAGGGAAAGAATGGGAAGTTGAGCTTGCTTATGTGAGTGAATTTGGGGAAGAGAGCTTGAGTAAGATTAAGGAGAGTATTGATCGACACCGATCTTATGCAATTACAGAAGCAGGACTTCTTTTCTTTAAAGATCCTCGTTTTAATTGGCTTCGCGAATTAGGGACGATTGAAGATGAGACAATGACACTTTCTACCCTTGAATGGATTCGTCTTAGAACGTTCGAAAGTATAGAAGAGCCAAAAGAAAATACTGAGGAAGCCCAAAAAACACGCGCTTTATTAGAAGAACTAGATACTTTTGAAACAGAAGATGTTTTAAATACTCAAGGGCTTCAGAGTACTTTGCGCCCTTATCAGGAAGTGGGTGTTAAATGGCTTTGGTTTCTCTATTCCTATGGTTTATCGGGGCTTCTTTGTGATGACATGGGACTGGGGAAAACTCATCAAGCAATGGCACTGTTAGCAGCTTCAAGAAATGCAAGAGGAGAAAAGAAACCACAATATTTTGTTGTTTGTCCTACCTCTGTTCTCTATCATTGGGAAGAATTATTGCAGAAATTCCTTCCAGATTTCAAAGTTGTTGTCTTTTATGGGACCCAGAGAACTCTTAAAGCCTTTAATCAAACTGCAGACATTCTTTTAACATCTTACGGAACCCTTCGAAGTGAGAGAGAGTTGTTATCAACTCTTGAATTTGATGTCGCGATTTTAGATGAAATACAAATCGCAAAAAATGCTCAATCACAAACTCATCAAGCACTTTCGATGCTTCGAGCAAAGACAAAGATAGGGCTTTCTGGAACACCTATTGAAAATCGATTGCTTGAGCTGAAGGCTCTTTTTGATATTGTTCTTCCGGGTTACATGCCAAAAGCTTCGATTTACCGTGAACTTTTTATCAATCCTATTGAAAAACTCCACGATCAAGAAAAAAGAGCGCTTCTTTCTCGGTTAATCCATCCTTTTGTTCTTCGAAGAAAGAAAAGTGAGGTTCTGGATGATCTCCCGGAAAAGATCGAAGAAATTGCCCATTGTTTCTTGTCTGAAGAGCAACGAAAGCTCTATAAAGATGTTGTTAGAAAGTCACGAGAAACGCTCCTTAAAGATATTGAAAATTCTGATAAAGATGTTCCCTATATGCATGTCTTTGCGTTGCTCAATACCCTTAAGCAGATTTGTAACCACCCAGCACTGATTACAAAGAACATCAAAGAGTACCATAAACATCAAAGTGGAAAATGGGATCTTTTTATTGAGCTTTTAGAAGAAACCCGAGGGAGTGGTCAAAAACTTGTTGTTTTTTCCCAGTACCTAGACATGATGACTATTATCGAAAGTTATCTTAAGGAAAATAAGATTGGATACGCAACAATTCGAGGTTCCACCCAAGACCGGAAGAAACAACTCCAAAAGTTCCGGGATGATCCTGAGTGTGAAGTTTTTGTTGCCTCGTTAAAAGCTGCCGGTACTGGTGTTGATCTGACAGCTGCATCTGTAGTCATTCACTATGATCGATGGTGGAATCCTGCTAAAGAAAATCAAGCGACAGATCGCGTTCATCGTATTGGACAAAATCGTGGAGTTCAAGTCTTTAAAATGGTTAATAAAAATTCCATTGAAGAACATATCCATGCCCTTATAGAAAGAAAAATCTCTCTTACGGAAGGGGTTATTGGATATGACGACCAAGATCAAATCAAACATCTCGATCGAGATGATCTCATACAACTTCTCAACCAGATGAACCGCGATGTCGAAACCTAAATAAACCCAGACTTTGGGTTGAGTAGCATCTACTTTTTATTTCGGGTTCGCATCAAAAAGAATTCTGTTCCGACCAAAACAGCAAGGGAAAAGACTCCATTATAGAGAGGGGGAGGAAGGCCTAGAATCCTCCATGAAGGACCTGTGCGTTCAATCTGCTTCTTTTGGCAAGAGGATCCTAAAACCCCAAACTGTATACAACTATGATAGGTAGCTATAATCACACCCGCAAGAAAACAAATTTGAATGAAACGGAGGATATAGCGTTTTATAGGAGTCAACAAACCGATTAAAGACAAAGCTCCTGTAACAATATAAGGGACTCTTTGCAGTTTGCACAAAATACAGGGACGGATTTGCATGACATACTCTACAAAGAAAGAAACGACAAGTGCCAAGATAGCAATTCCAAGAAAGATTCCTAAAGCTTTCTGATAATGCTTATTCATAGGTTCATCCCTAACATTACTTTTTGTTCTTTTTATTAACGTGTATAAGAGAAAAGTGCATTAAAAATGTGCGTAAAAATAATAATTTACATTTTTTTTTCAATTTCTAATAGTGAGGTACATGTGAACTAACCCAGAGGTTGAAGATGAAAAATATTTTTATATTGGTTGCCTGTCTTTTGCCTATAATAACCACACAATGGACTTGTTCCTACTGTGGTGAGAAGAATCCTGATATCATTGATTGGTGTGATTATTGTGGAAAAAGTAGGTAATATTTCTTTTAATCAGTAGTTTGTTATGATCTTTGATCATGAAAAAAACAAAAATTGCTCTGATAGGCCGCCCCAATGTTGGGAAATCGGCACTTTTTAATCGAATTGCTAAAAGACGGATCGCCATTGTCGATGAGATGGAAGGGGTAACCCGTGATCGGTTATATGCTGATGCGGAACTTTTTGGTCGCCCTTTTGAAATCATTGACACAGGGGGGATTGACGAAAGAAGTAACATTCCTTTTGCAGAAGAAGTAAAGATGCAGGCTGAAATTGCGATCGAAGAAGCCGATAGCCTCATTATGGTTGTTGATTCTCGGACCGGAGTGACAAGTCTTGATGAGCATGTTGCCCATCTCCTTCTTAAAAGCGGAAAACCGCTCGCTTTAGCTGTCAATAAGATGGACAACGAAGATGAATCAGAGCTTGCTTCTTTTTATTCCCTTGGAATTGAAAACCTTTTTGCAGTTTCAGCCATCCAAGGGAGAAATATTGTTGAGATTTTAGAATGTGCCCTTACTCCTTGCCCTATGGTCGAAGAGAATGAAGAAGATCAAGGAATTAAAGTTGCGATTGTTGGACGCCCTAATGTAGGAAAGTCAACTTTGATCAACACCTTGCTAGATGAATCTCGGTGCGTTGTGAGTCCCATAGCAGGAACAACACGAGATTCGATCGATGTAGTGGTAGAATGGAAAGGGGAAACCTTTACGATTATCGATACGGCAGGGATCCGACGAAAGAAGTCAGAACATGAAGTTGTTGATAAGTTTGCTGCGATTCGAACTGAACGAGCGATTGAGCGCGCAGACGTTTGTCTATTGATGCTTGATTCACAAGATGGGATGACAGCACAGGAAAAACGGATCGCAAAGATGATCGAAGACAAGGGGAAAGGGTGTATCCTCTTTTTCAATAAGTGGGATCTTGTCAAAGGCTTTAGGATGGAGCATTGCAAGAAAAGTTTGGAGATCGAAGCTTCATTTATTACTTATTGCCCGACTCTTTTTGGCTCTGCAAAAACTGGGCGGAAAATCGATGAACTTTTCCCAATGATTCAAGAAGTACACCGTAATTTAGGAATGCGTATTTCTACAGGACAGCTTAATAAGTTTATTGAGAAAGCGATTCACAAAGTGCATCCCCCGATGCTTCAAGGAAAACGCCTTCGCATTTATTACATGGCACAGATTGATGTAGCCCCTCCTCGATTTGTCTTTTTTGTTAATAACCCTGATCTTCTAGGAGATACCTACAAGAAATATCTCATCAATCAATTTCGAAAAACCTATCAATTCACAGGAGTTCCTCTTGTCTTCTACTTAAAAGGAAAAAAACGGCAAGAGAAGAAGAAAAGTTCTCATGATGGAGGCTTCTTAGAAGAAGATCTCCGTTTTGAAGATGAAAATGTGGGGTCCCATTTGAACTCCTCCCCGTCAATTGTCACTTTTCGATAGACCCACTCTTCTCGATTTTCTCTAAGAAGGCGGTCACATCCCATGATATATCCTTTGATAAACCCATGCCTTCGCATGGCAAGGAGCATATAGCGAGAGCTTGTTGGTCGAAAATGACTCCTCGGTCCATCAACTGGCGAAAGGATGTTTTGATGAAAGAGAATGACATATTCTGAAAGACGCGTCATTAATCCTCTCTTTTTTGGGACTGGAGGAATTAAACTTCTATTTGGAACGAGCTCCTCGTCTTTTCCCCAAGGGTGAACAAAGCCGACTTCAGCAAAAAGAGGAAAGAAAAAAAGAATGAGAACCACGATTTTTTTCATCAGAATCCAAATTTTAACATCAGAACCGGGAACAACCCATTACGATTTAAGGCGGGATAGGCATGCTCCTCATATAACCGTTCGTTATAGAGCTTTGCACTTTCTCCCGCACCATAAATTCCCCCAAAATACCAACCTGCTTCAAAACTTGTGGTAACGATGCCGGCAGCAATATGACCATGGCTATAAAAGTGAACAGCAGCCCAGATAAAAAGACCATTTAGAAGAAAGGAAGTCAGGGCCGATTGTTTTTGTCCGACATAAAGGTAGCCTGCTCCAGGAAGGACTGCATTCAAAGTTTGAGCTTTACCAACGGATTTTTTTTTTGCGTCGTAATTGTTTAGAAGCTCTGTGAGGTAAGCCTTAGAGGGGTCTTCCCTTTCAGCCACTCGAATGTGATCGAGATTTCCTTCAATCATGATTGTCGAAAGCTCTAACCTCTTTGCTGTTTCAGGGTAGTGATGTTGAATAACGCGAAGGACATATTCAGCTTTTTCCTCATCTCCAACCTCGAGATAACTTTCATACATGATAATCAGAAGGTCGTGATAAGCCGGAAAAGTTTTTGTCGCTGTATAAAGTGCGGAGTGTGTGAATTCTTGAGTCACTTCTTCATACCGTTTCCCGAGATAGTAAGAAAGGAGGATTTGATACTGGATTTCCTCAAGGCGGGTTTGATATCCAGCGGGGAGAAGAAATTCTGCCCGTTTAAATGTTGTGATTGCTCGATAAAGGTCGAGATGTTCTGCAAACTTCTGAGCGATCAAATACTCTTGTCCCCATGGTTCTTTCCGTTCTACTGGTGTTAGAGGAGGAAAGGCAGGAGGGAGACTTTTTAGATACTTATCCTGCACAGAGAAGTTAACTTGGGGTTCGATCTTATCAGGGACCCGATAGCAGCCTGCAAAGAAAAAAAGGATCAAAAGTGGTAGTAGGATTCGTTTCATAGAAGGAGATCATATCAGAATCACAGTAAAAGTCCACTAGATTGAAGGAACTTAGAAAGTATCTTCCTACGAATAGCTTATTTCGCTTTTGTATTGGCTACTGTAAGTGTTCTTCATAGAAATACTTCTTAAATGCCCATCGCGTAGACGATTCTATCTAAGAATTAATAGGTGTCATCAGGGGTTTTAACAAGCTCAAGTCCTGCATCAAAATCTTCTGCATTCGTTTGAGAGCGGTAGATATCTTCTTGTCTTTCTGTGATCTCTTTATAAGTATCAAAGGACTTAATAATATGGGGACGCACAAAGATAACGAGGTTAGAGATATTCTGATTTTTCTCATTATCACTAAATGCTGCGCCGATGAGGGGAAGTCCTCCTAAGCAGGGAACGCCTGTACGGTGATATATTTTAGAGTCTTGCATTGAACCACTAATGACAAGGAAGCTCTTATCAGGGACGCTCACCACCGTTTTTGTGCTCGACTTGTTGGTTGTAATTCCTTGGACCTGGACATTACTAACTGAGGATCCTGAATCTGATTGATTTGTTTGTTCAGAAATATCTTCCTCAATCATTAAGGTGATGACATCACTATTTCCCACTACAGGAGTAATGCTTAAGCTCACTCCTACATCACGGTATTCGAGGTTCGCTGTTGTTGTGGTCGTTTGAGATTGGTTAGTGACGAACGAGCCTGTATAAGGAATATTTTGTCCAACAAAGATTGTCGACATTTTATTGTCTTGTGTGATGATTTTTTGATTCATCACAATCACAGAATCTCCTTCATCTCTGAGAGCATTAATCAGTGAACCAAGAGCAAAATAGGATTGTCCTTTATGAAGGATGATATCACCAATGATTCCAAGGTCACCACCAGCGGTAAAGGGGATGAAAGACCCTTTAGGTGTGTTCGAAGCTGTAATGTTTGAAAGATTCGTCTGGAATGAACCAAGAGGATCAGGAACGCCACCAATGGTGTCTGGGAAAACTCCTGTACCATAAGCAAACTTTTTTCGATAAACGCCTTGTGATCCCCAACGTAGCCCAAATTGAAGGTTATTGCTTAGTGTGGTTTCGATCACTAGGACTTCAACAAAAACTTGCTTAAGTGGAATATCAATGCTTTTGATCAGTTCTTTAAGTTTTCCTAGAGCATCAGTTTGTCCTGTTGCAATTAAAGAGTTTGTGACTTCAATCCATTGCAGGGTATTGATTGCATCAACGAGATTGTCATTTACTTTGGTCTTAGATTTGCCAAGATCGACTCCAATAAGCTTAATCGCGTCTTGAATTTCAGATCCGCTGTGATACTGCAACTTATAAATCAGAAAGCTCATATCGGAAACGGTTTCGATTCCGGGTTCTCCCTCTGGAACTCCAGCAGTGGGAATATCAAAGCGCTCTAATAGGCCATAAACTTTGTTTGTATCTTCTTCGTCACCAGAGACAAGAATAGAGGAAGTTTTTTCCATCCATTTTAGGTTGTTGATTACATCGAAAAGCTCTTTATCAGATACACCAGAAGTAAGAAGATTTTGCTCAAAATCTTTCAAGATGTGAATTAAGTCCAGTCCTGAAACGTATTTAGGTTTATAAATCTTATATCCTGTTGGAGTTCTGGCAGGAGCTTCCTTGGCAAGGCCTGGAATATCGAATTTTTGTGCTAGGGACATCGCTTCTTGAACAGCTGCAGGAGTTCCTGTAAAGATAATAGAGTTTGTGTCTTGAACATAACGCATGTTGTTCAAAGTTGTGATTAGATCATCTTGTGTTGACCCAGCTCTTTTTAAGTCAGAGGCCATGTTTCTCAAGTATCCCATGAGGGCTGAGCCTGAGAGATATTTAATCTTATAAATCTCAAAAGTTGTTTTTCCTACCTGTTTGACTTGATCCTCAGATGGAGTGTCAAGAGATGGAAGAAGTTCCTGAACTTTTGCGATGGAACCTTGAGTTCCTGTAAAGAGAACTGCTTTACCTTTTGATACTAACTTAGTATTTGTAAGAGTATTAATTAAACTCTTGTCTGCAAATCCCGAAGATTCCATATCATCTGCAACCATGCGAGCATGTCTTCTTAAATCATCTGCAGAAATATGGAGGGGTTTATAGACAAAAAACTCATTCGCCTGAGGAGCTGATTCGACAGGAATATCGAAGGTTGGAACAATCTCCTTTACTCTATCAATCGCATCTTTTGTTCCTGTAAAGAGAACGCCTGTGCCTTTAGAAACTATAGATGCTGAGTTCAAGGATGCAATTAGATTAGGATCTTTAAGCCCTTTATCTTTCATTTCATCTGCAGCATGGTTTGCCTGTTTAATAATTGCTTCGGGGGTTTGATACTGTGGTTTGAAAATGAAATATTGAGAGGTTTTAGCTTCCTTTTCTGTTGGAGTATCAAAGGTTGGAGCAATCTGTCTAATTCGGTTGATCGCATCTTTCGTTCCAGTAAATAAGACACCAGTACCATTTGAAACAATCGTTGCTGAATTAAGGGCTGTAATCAGGCTTGTATCCGCAAGTCCTGAATCTTGCATTTGATCTGCAGCATGTTTTGCTTGAGCAATGACTGCTTTAGGAGATTGATGTTCTGGCTTGAAAATATAGTATTGTGAAGCTTGAGATTCTTTTTCTTGGTTGTCAAGGGAGCGAACCATGACTTGAACCTTCTCAATCGCAGCAGGCGTTCCTGTAAAGATAACGCGGTGTTTATCTTCAGTTAAACGGGCAGAGTTCATTGCACTGATTAATTCAGGATCTTGTAGACCAGAATTGTCGAGTTGGCTTGCTGAACGTTTAATATTAGTGATCAGCTTTTCAGCACTAATGGATGTGGGTTTATAAATATAAAATTCAGATTTTTCAGGGCTTTTAGGTGTATCAAAAGTTGAGATGATCCCTTTTAATTTTTCAATTCCCTTTGGTGTTCCTGTAAACATGACAGCAGTATCGTTTGAAACAAGAGCTGCAGATTTTAAAGTATTGATCAGTGCTGGATCATCTAGTCCTGCCGCTTCCATTTCCTTAGCAGCAGAAATGACCTTATTTCTCAGGTCTTTAGCACTTTCGCCAGTAGGTTTATAGACATAAAATGCTGATGATTGTGCTGCTTCAGGGGTATCATACTTACTGATCATCACTTTAATCCGATCAATAACATGAGAGGAACCTGTGATTACTAGAGAATTACTGGATTGAATCCATTTAATGTTATGGATTGAGTTGATCAATGCTTTATCTTCAGCATCGGATTCTTTGAGTGTCTTAGCTGTTTCATCTAATTGTTTAAGGACAAGATTTCCTTGGACATTTTGGAGGGTATAAACAAAGTAAGTTGGCTTTGATTCACCCGCGACTTCAGCATTGTCTATTGTCGGAAGAATGCCTTTGATTTGGTCGATTGCATTGGTGGGTCCTCTGAAGACGAAAGAATTCGACTGAGAAACATATTTCATATTATCAATTGTTTCACTGAGGTCTTGGTCAGAGGGAAGGGATTTAGCAATCTTTTGAAGACCCTTTTCAACGATATCAGGATCTACAAATTGGAGGCGATAGATGTAAGTAGACTTGGGACCTTTACCATGATCCAACATCGAAACAAGCGCACGAATTCTATTAAGAGAGTCTGAGTCTCCTGTAAAGGTGATCGTTCCTTGAGATGGGGAGATTTTAGCTGAGCTCAATGCTTTTAGGAAAGCTGGGTCTGATAAGTTCGAGTTTTTTAAACTTGTGTAAGTGTCTTGAATTTGTTTGAGTAGAGCTTCAGGTGCTTCATTTTTAGGTGTGTAGATGAAAAAATCATTGCTCAATGGCATTTTTGATGCTTCATGTTCTGCAACATCGAAAATAGGGAGAATCTCTTTGAGGCGATTTAAGGAACGTTGGTCACCGGTAAATGTTAAAGTATTGCTTGGTTTATTGTACTTCATCGTACTGATAGTTTTGATCAGGTCCTGAGAATAGGGGCTCTTCTTTAAATTCTGGACAAAGTTATCAAGTGATCGGGCAATAAGCTCTTCATTTCCGTTTTTAATTTGATAAATATAAAAACCGCCATGTATAGACTCTAGCTCTTGTTCTGTATAAGGAACGTCCAAGCTATCCAGGATCCCCTTAACTTCTGTTAAGGATTGAGCATCTCCTGTAAATAGAAGAGAATGACTTTGCTCAACATACTTCATACTACTTAGGGCTTGAACAAGATTTTGTGAAGATGGACCCATTTGAGAAAGATTTGTTTCAATATCTTTCACAGCAGATTCAAGTATATGAGGAGGTTTATTTTTGATATGATAAAGCAGAATATTATCTGCAGAAAGGGGGCCTCTGATTCCCCTTGAAAGAGAGGGTGGGGAATCTAGGTCTTCTAAAATAGCTATCGATTTTTCGATGAGGAAGGGAGTGCTAACGATATAAATGCTATTTGTCGATGGTTGTGGGACGAAAACTAAAGGGTTCCCTTCAGAAATTGGGATTAAAATCTGATTCGCAAGAGCAATCAAGTTTGCAGGAGAGTTGTTTCTCACTGTATAGGAATCGATTTCCAAAGCAGCTCTGGGAACATCTATACTATAGAAAAGCTTATGAATCTCTTCGATATTTTGTGTAATATCCGTGATAATAATATGTCTGGTGGATTCAGAAACTTCAATAATTGCATTTGAAGAAAGAAGGGGGCCAATAATACCAGCAAGGGTTACGGGATTAGCATTTTTGACTCGGAAAACTCGAGTCATGATAGGGGGAATTGTTTTTCCTTCTAAAGGAACTTCTGGAGAAACTACCGTTGCAATTTGTCTAACACCGCCACCTCTTGCAATTACAAGGTTATTTCCTTGTTCGATCAGATCGAGGCCATTCAATCTTAAGACTTGAATGAAAGCAGCCATCACATGAACAAGAGCTGTGGGTTCTTCAGAAACAATTGTGACGTTAAAGTTGAGATCTTCATCTTCATAAACAAAGTTGACGTTTCCAATCTTGCTAATGAACTTTACGAGCTCTAAAATAGGAACGTTATCAAAGTTTATGGTGTAGCCTTCGCCGATTTCTTTAGGGATTAAGGTGTCGTCGGGGGAAGTTTTTTCTTCGAGAGATTTTTCGCTTTTCGGAGCTGTATAGAGGAGGGATGAAGAAAAACATAAGAATGTAAGAAGGAAGGTGCTTATGAGTTTTCTACTTTTCATCACGTATTTTATCATTATTTATAAGAACTTATTTCATACCAGAGTCGTGAATTAGTCTGCATCAACTTTTTCCTATAATGAACAATTTTTTTTTATTTCATGAACTATTTGGGAAGTCTAAACCCGAGTATCTTGGGTAAAAATCTTCAACTTGAACGATGACTCTAGAGGGGAATTAATCCTGTGATTTTTCGTCTGAATCGCTACATGTTTTTGTGATCAATAACGTCTCAATAGTACGGTAAATAAGAGATAAGTCTTCTTTATCAGACTCAAGATAGCATCTATAAGTAAATAAAAACGCGTGTGGGGATGTAAGGATTTTTGCTGTGTCTAAGAGCATGTCTATGTTTTCTTTCCTTTGGTCATCAATTTCAAATTGATGGATCATTTGTTTTACATTCGAAAGAATACATTCACCATTAGTATCATTAGGGAAACTATGCGTCATAAAACAACGGAGGCCGGACATTGATTTATGTGTCCTTGATGAGGTTAAATCAGTCGTAGTAAGCGCATCTTCAAGGCAAAGAACCTGCTTTATGCTATGTATAGTGTGTTGAGGACCTTGGAAAACTAATATCCCAGAATCGTAGGATCTTACATTTTCGCAAGCGACTCTTTCTGATGGAGAAAGCGCATGAGTTTCGATCCTTTGTATCAGCTCACAAGGTGTTAGATAAAGGGGTTTATAAATCAGCAAAATCTGATTTTGGTCCCATTCATTACAATCGATGTTAGCAATGAGGGTTTGAAAATCTTGATCAGAAAGATTTTGACCATCCGATTCGATATAAAATCCTAGAGGTTGATCTAAAGATGCCCATAATGCATGACATGAAATGTATGTGATTAGGAATAGTAGTCTCAATGTACACTTCATTTTTCTTTCCTCTATAATTGAAAAGGAATCACTGTAAAAAAAATATTAAATCAGTAAGGTGAGTTTAATGATACAAAAAATTTACGGAGCCGACTAATGTATAAGGATGAAATCATCGATGCCCACTTTCACCTTTGGGATCTTGATCATGGAGACTATCCCTGGCTTAAAGGTGAAGGAGGACATTTTGAAAATATCATCGGTGATTATAAGAAAATCAAGAAGAGTTTTTTGATTCAGGATTATGAAGCTTTAGTCAAACCCTTTAATATAGCGAAAGCGGTTCATATTGAGGCAAATACTTCAATTAAAAAGGCGCTTTATGAAACAGAGTGGCTTCAAAAGATTGCCGATAGTCATGGGTTTCCTCAGGCAATTGTTGCTCAAGCAGATTTAACCGATCCGGATATAGAAAATGATCTTAAGGATCATTGCCAATTTCCTAATGTTAGAGGAATTCGGCAAATTCTTTTCCAAGAGCCTGGTTCTCAGCAGAGAGATTTGCTTAATGATCCAAAGTGGCAGAAAGGATTGAAGGCCCTTAGTTCACAACTTCTTTCTTTTGATATTGCTGTTTTTGGCCATCAAATTCGCGATGTTGCAAAGGTGACCAAAGAATATGATGGAGTCATGTTTGTTCTCGATCACTTAGGTTGGCCCCTTGATTTATCGGAAGCAGGGTTTTCAAAATGGATGGAAGATATTTCGCTCCTTGCAGAAAATAAAAACGTCTACTTGAAAGTGAGTGGGATTGGATTGGCTTTTCGAAGCTACGATAATGTCAATATTGAAAAGTTTCTTCATGGAGGAATTCGAGCTTTCGGAACGGATCGGTGTATTTTTGGAGGCAATGTTCCACCTGATATTCTTTTTATGTCTTACAGTGAGATTATCGATATCTTCAGAAGAACACTCAGCCTTTATGATCTAGAAGATCAACGCAAAATTTTCTATGAAAATGCTAAACAATTCTATGAATTGTAAGAACAGTTTTAGGAGAGGCTTCGACAAGAGTAGGAAAGGTTTTCGCAACGCCGTTCAAAATTCCTTCTGCTTGTGATTGAGCGGAAAGTTGAAGGTTTTCTTCGACAATCCCTTTCAATGCATCTTCAAAATCTTGGCCGTGCTTTTCTGACGAAAGTTCTGTATCAAAAGAATGAGAAATCAAAAGATCTCCTTCTGTCCAATTTTCTGTTGTTTCATAAAATCCATGATTAAGATCTTCCCCAAGAGGAGGATTTTGATTGGCTAAGAAGCGAGGATCTTTTGTTCCAAGGGGAAGGTGCATGAGGGCACCACAACCACAAGAAATAAACGAGAATTGGTTTGTAGAAGGAGCAAGGTATAACAGTTGGAAGAGAAAATTTGAGGGGAGATTATGAGAAGCAATCATTTCGTTTAGTGCAGTAATAAAGGTGATTGACTCAAAATGGGAATCTGCAGAGGTAATATATTCACGGGTTAAACTTTGGATCATCCCTTTTAATAGGCCAATATAGGAAAGGGCTTCTACAGAAGATTCCATGTACTCACCCATAACAATAAAATAGGTTTGATCAGCGAAGCGGATAAAATCGTAATAGGATCCCAAATCACTTTCCCGATCAGGTTTTGCAAGGCCCATATCGAAAGCTGGCCACTTAGGGACTTCGGTTGGTAAAAGCTTAAGATGACTTTCCTCTAAATGATCCCAAACCTCTTTGATCCCCTCTCCTTTCCCTCTTTTTTGTTCTTTTTTCAGATAAGCAGAGACGTCAGTAATAAAGTCGACGATATCTTGATACCTTTCGTTTAAAGAGGGGGCTAATGCTTTTTCAACAATTGCCTGTAAGTCATTGGGAAGAAGTGAAAGCTGAATTGATCCAAAACTTAACTTGCCTACTAAGAGTTCAAAGGCAATCACTCCTAGATAGTAGATGTCTGTTGCAAAGGTCACGTTTAGAGGATCTTTTTTTTGCTCAGGACTCATATAGCTTGGAGTTCCTAAAAACTTTCCCCGTTGCGAGGGGAGTGCAATTTCTTTATCATAGATAAGTTGAGCAATTCCAAAATCAATCACCTTAACACTGCCACCTTCTGTAATCAAAATGTTTTCGGGTTTTAAGTCGCGGTGAATCACGCCGTGTGTATGAAGGTGAAGAAGGGCATAAGCCACTTGCAAAACAATTTCAATACAAGTTTTTGGAGAGAAATTTTGTTGCATGATAAATTGTTTCAGGGAGATTCCCTGAACAAATTCTGTTGCAATATAGAGGCCGCTTTCCCATTCCCCATGTCCTTTCAATTTGATAATATTAGGATGATCAGTGAGAGAAATGATTTCTGATTCTTTTAAGAATTGTTGAACCATTTCGGGGTGTGTAAGATATTTGGGAGAAAGGACTTTAACAACGATTGGAGAATGATCTTTGGGATCCAAGCCTAAATAGAGAAAACTCATTCCACCCTTGCTTAAAGGAGCTTCAATTTTGTAAGGACCAATATGAGAAGGATGAGGTAAAGGCTTATCATCTCCCGTTAGATTCGGAAGGGTTGATTGTTTATGAAAATCTTCTGCAGCCACTCCAAGGATTCCCGGTTAAAGCTATTCACCCAATTTTGTAATTTTTACGCCGATCACATCGCCGATTTGAAGGAGTTCACCTTTACCCACACATTGACCATTAGCGACTAAATTAACCCCTTTCTCTATCTGGACCCCTAATTCAAGGACATTTCCAGGTTTAAGTTTTAAGAGTTTATCTAAGCTCATTTTTAGTCTTGCTACTTCAATGGTAAGAGAAACGGGAACTTTCTTTGGTGATACCATTGGTTCCTTAGGCGATTCTTCGACAGAAACAGCCTCTTCGTCCATTGGTTCGCCAAAAGGTTCTTCGTAATTTTCGTTGTCCATTTTATTTTCCTCAAAGTAGTGTGCATAATCGAGAATTTTAATTGAGTCTTCTTTCACTTTTGTTTGAAAAAGGGGAGTATTTTCAAATTCAAGTTGAAAGGTTCCTTTCTTTAAGTTGGGATAATAAGAGCAATGATCGAGAATGACAAAGTCACCTTCTTGGATTTTTTTCCAACTTTCTTGAGAAAGTTTCGTTTGTCCGGCCGCAACGGAAACTTCAGCAAAAACCGATTGATAAAGATTAGAAGGAAAAGAGAAGTTCCAATCTTGTGCATAGTGGTGTTTCATTGATTCCTGAAAATGTGTTGGGCAAATGAGTCGTCCCCAAATCGTCTCACCTTCATACTCAATCGCGAGATCGATGCAGTAGGCATCTTCTTTTGCTAGTGGCATATCAATCAGTTTAGGAGAAAGACCTGGAAAGATTTGCATTTTCTCTACGACTTCCATCGATTGAGCACATAAGTAGCGTAGAAAACCTTTTTGTAAATAAGGATCTGAAAAACCATCATTTCCAGCTTCCGGGTGAATGGCCCATGAAGAGAGTTTTGAAAAATCTTCGGAGGGGAAAACAAGAGAGAAGCTTCCCTTAAGAGGAGAAAGTTCAATCGCTAGCTGCAGGGGTGAACGCCCCATTCCAGTTAAAATACCACTTCCCTTTTTCCATTCAGCACTTCCAGCTGAGACTTTTAGGTTTTTAACTCCCAAAGAGGTAGAAAGTTCATTCGCAAAGGTTTCCCATGGAAAGGCTGGGAAAGATCCCCACATGGGTATGTCTCGAGCTCCTAATGCTAGGAATTCTACTTGTTTTATCCAATGATCAGATGGTGCACTCATATCATTTTTATCCAGTTCTTCTATAATTGCCAAAGATACGTGATTCAGTTCAAATTAGGAAGAGATTTTTTCTTCGAAGCCGGTCTTTATACCAATTCTCATAAATAAAGTATCTAAGTCCTCTTGGTCAATCTATGGGAAACTGTCCTTTCGATCTTGCCTATCATCATGTTGTTAGCTGCGATCTCTAAGTCTGGTTTTCAAAGGACAAATTGCGCTCAAAACCTAGACGTAATTTCTCTAGACGACTTTTGGGGCTGACCACGCGTTCCTTTTTCTTTTCCCTCAACCCGTTCTTTTTTAGTTTTGCCTCTCATATGAAGGTCCGATTTTTCAGTAAGCGTTGGAGGAAGAATATGAACATGAAACCCTTGGAGGGCCTGGTGTGTTTCAAGAGAGCTTTGCAAAGAGGCTAAGTGGGCAGTAAAAAGTTCAAGGCTTTCTGGACTTCCCGATAGTTGGAGGTTAAAGCTATGGGGGGCTGTATCATAGTGATCCATGATAATTTGCGCACCATCGAGAACTGATCCTTTCATCTCTACAAAAACCGTTGTTGTTGTGATTCCATTTTGACTTTCAACAAGGATAAAATTTGCCATTTTTTCCATGAGATCAGTCATTTCTGGAGTCAATTCGGAAATAGGTGTAGTAGAGAGTGCCTCTCCAGTAACGATTGTGGTGAGTGTTCCTTGAACTTCCCCATGTTGTGGTGCATGGTCGGCCTCTTGCTTTCTTTGGGAGGAGACTTCTTTTTTCTCCTTCTTCTCTTTCTTTGAGGCCATATCGAAAACCGAAGGCTTTCTTTGATCTTGTTTAGGAAGCCTGCGTGAAACCATTGCTTCATGGAAGCTTCGCTTTGGTGGCGTCCGTTCTTCTTTTTTTCTTTCAGTACTTTGAGTATTGATAAAGTGCGATTTCTTTATTTCCATAACCCATCCTCATTATTCCACTTTATACAATAAAAGAATTGAAAATTGGTTGCAAGAAGAGAACGAAATTGTGCGGGTCAACCGCCACGCTTATCTCCTTGTCCACCTTTATCGCCAGCATTTTTAGCACGTCGAATAAGGTGGGGAGATTTCTTTGATGTAGTGAGGATAGGATTAAGAATGTTGGTCTCGAAGTTAAAATTAGCTTGTCTGAAAGATTCTTTTAAAGCATCGAGATTTTGGTTAAAGATTTTGACTGAGTCTGGATTACCGACCAATTGGATATTAAAGGAGTTAGGTGCAGTACTATATTGATTGAGGATCACTTGTGTTCCATCGAAAACAGAACCAGGCATGTTAATATTCATGGTGGTCGTTGTGATTCCTTTGTCTTGTTGAATGGTCATTACTCCCCCCATTTTTTCGAAAAGTTCATGAACTTCGGGTGAGAGTTTTGAATAGGCAGGGGTGTCAGCAGGAGGAACAATTGCAGGAAGGGGATTTTCAAAGGTAGGAAGGGGGATTCCAGCTGTTTGGCTATCTGCTTCAATAAAAGAGCCGTCGTCTTTCTTTTTTTCTCTTCCTCCCATTTCTCCTTGTTCTCCTCCTGAAGAAGGTGAACTAGGAAGTCCTTCAATTTCGGTTGCTTGTCCTTCTTTTCCTATTTTTTGATTCCGAGCTTCTTCTGGTGAAAAGCGCTTAAATGGACTAGGTTCTTTTGCAAGTTCTTTAGCAGGACCTTCTTTGATTCCCGCGAAAGTTCCTTCTTTAAGAGTTTCTTCATCAGTTTTTTCTTTAGGGAGTTCTTCTCCTAAGGGAATCTTTTTTGTAGAAGGTTTTTCTGTTTCTGCAGCACCAGTTAAATCTTCACCGACTTTAGGAATAGGTGTTTCTTTCTTTTCTTTAGGAGGCGGAGCAATTCCTTCTTCAAATTTTTGAGGAGCTTTATCGACAGTCTTTTGTTCGACGGGTTCTCCCTTTTTTTCGAGAGGTTCTTCGCTAGAAACAATTTTGACTTCAGGGGCAACCTCTTTAGGACCTTTCTTTTTTAGAGCTTCTAAATCTTTTGTTTTGGGTTGGGAAGCAAGAAGAGAAGTATCCTTTTCTTCTTTTTTTTCCTTTTTTGGTTCTTCTGCTGGTTTTTCTGATTGTTGAGTCTGTTCAGTTGGAGTTGTTTGTTCTTGATCTGTTTGACTTTGTTGAGATTGTTGTGCCTGAGACGGTTGTTGAAGGTTAGTGGGTTCCTCTAGCTCTCCTTGAAAGTAGGATGGAGGTGGGTTTGAAGAAGCAGGCTCGTTAGGTTTTTGATACTGACCAGAGGTAGAAGGTTCCTGTGGTTGTGATGGTGGAGGTTGCGCTGTTTCTCCCTGTTGAGGTTGAGAAGGTGCTTCTGATGAATAGCCTGAACTTGTTGGTGGAGGCGTGCTTTCTTGGTCGAGATCCACCCCTTCGGTTGAAATTGATCCGGAAGGAGGGGCTGTGAAAGCCGTTCCTTCTTGAGGAGCTACTTGTCGGCGCGTTCCTCCTGATTCTTTATCAAAGACATTACCCAGCTCTTCTTTATCGCTCATGAATTCAGAAAAGGATGTGACAGGATTTGGAGCAGGGGCTTGTTCTTGAACTTCCTCGTCAGCACCTTCTTCTTCTTCTTTGGGAAGGTTTCGCTTTTTTCGTTTTTGTGTTTCGTCGGATTCATCGACTTTCATGACCTTCTTAAATTTTTCAGGATCAATTTTGTCGGAAGACTCTTTTTCCTCTGGAGCATTATAGGGACGTTGAAGATCGCCTTTGATTTTATCAGGATCCACGCTTTACCTTTTATGTTTTTTAGATGTATGCATCGCTGTTCCTAGTTCATCGGTTTCGATACCTTCTTGATGGATTTCAAGAGCTTTCATCTCTTTTTCCCATTCTTTTCTATGGATTTTTAACTTTTCTACATCTTGTTGTTTTTTAAGCATATCTTGCCGGGCTGCTTCGACGGCTTTTTTTGCTGCTTCGACTTGTTCTTTTTGGTTTTCTACCTTTTTTTCTTTTTGCTTAAGCTCTTCTTCAACGACCTTGATGTATTCGCGCATCATTTCAATTTTATCGGAAGTCGTCCCTTTATCGAGCTCATCGCGGAGCTGATCCATTTTATCTTTTTTATGTTTGAAAGTTTGATCTCTTTCCGCTTCAACTTTTTTAAGCTTTTTCTCTTCCTTTTCTAAGGCTTCTTTTTTCTCTTTTAATACCCGTTCTGCTTCTTCAAGCCGGCGTTGTTTAATCCGTACAATTTGTTGAAGAGGGTATTTATCATTGCTCATAATTACCTAAAGAGAGCTTGCAATTGCTCGAGAGTTTCTTCAAAAGTACATTTTTCATCGACTTTTTGTTTTAAGAAACGGTTCACTTTATCGATGTATTTAATTGCAAAGTCTGCTTGTTTATCGGATCCAGGCTTGTATTCTCCGATACGGATCAAGAGTTCATTCTTTTTGTAGTTAGCTAAGACTTCACGCACCTGCCCAATTAACTTTCGATGCTCTTCACTAGTGATGTTTGGAAGAATACGACTGACGGAGGCAAGAATATCGATTGCGGGATAATGATATTGACGAGCGAGCTCACTTGAAAGAATAATATGTCCATCAAGAATGGAACGCACCTCATCAGCAACGGGTTCATTCATGTCATCCCCAGCAACAAGGATCGTGTAAAACGCAGTAATCGATCCTTTGGAGGAATTCCCCGAACGCTCAAGCAGTCTGGGTAGTGTTGCGAAAACGGAAGGAGTGTATCCTGCTCTGGCTGGTGGTTCTCCTGCTGCAAGACCAACTTCTCGGAGCGCACGTGCAAAGCGCGTCACCGAGTCCATCATTAAGATGACTGTTTTACCTTGGTCTCTAAAATATTCTGCAATCGATGTTCCGACATAAGCTGCATTTAAACGGAGTTGGGCAGCTTGATCAGAGGTTGAAACAATAATAACAGAGCGGGAGAGCCCCTCTGGACCTAAGTCATGTTCAATGAACTCTCGCACTTCTCTACCACGCTCACCAATCAGAGAAATGACATTGACATCAGCTTGTGCATAACGAGCCATCATTCCAAGAGTGGTTGATTTACCTCCTCCAGCAGCAGCAAAAATACCGATCCGTTGTCCTCGACCAGCTGTTAGAATTCCATCAATCGCACGGATCCCTACAGAAATAGGATCTTTGATCATTTGGCGTTCTAATGGGTCGGGTGGGGGGTTGATGACTGAATAAGTTTCTTCAAGTTCTAAAGGTCCTTTTTCATCGACATCCAACGGACGCCCCATTCCATCAAGAACGCGGCCAAGGAGATTAGGGCCGACTTTAATATGGAGAGGAAGCCTTGTTGGAATAACTTCTGAAGATGGTCCTACACCAGTCATCTCTCCCAAGGGAGAAAGAAAAACCTCTTCCTTAGTAAAGCCAACAACTTCGGTAATGAGAGGTTCTCCTTGTCTTTTAACAAGGCAAACCTCGCCCATTTTTACATTCGGGACAATCGCACGGATGAGCATCCCAACAATTTCAGTGATGCGCCCATGGACGGTTGTGAGTTCAATATCCTCTAGATGGCCGATGAGTTTTTCAAAGTCGGGACCTTCAGTCATAGATGCCTTTTCATACAATACATACCCATTCCTCATTATATCTGAGAAGTGGATTTAAGGCGAGGCTGTATTAATAGGAGAGTATTATAGCTGGATATTGAAAAGGGTTTTAATATCGCTGACAGCTGTGCTTAATAAGACAGAAGAATATTCAAGCTCTTGCTGTGCTTTGGCCAGTTTAACCTGAATTAAAAGAAGGTCTCCTGGATTCATCGACATTCCATTCGAATTAAGTTCTTTAATTTTTGTTTGGGCATTCGAAAGTTGATTTTGGGAATCAGCAAGGAGTCCTAAAAACTTGTTCACAGGGTTTTTTCGATTGAACTGTTGCACAGGAGGACCAACATCAGCGCCCGTTTTTTGTGCGGCAGTACGAATGTTTTGATTCGCACTCGTCAGTTTGTTTCGGAGAAGATATTTTTGTGATTGTCGGAGGTTGAGGTTCTTATTATTCAGTTGACTCTGCAAATCACCTAAAACAGAGGCAGTACTATTCATCTGTCCTAAAACAGATTCATGTGTAGGACCAGTTGAAACAGCAGCTTTTCCTTGAGCAGCTAGATCAAAAGGAGAAGGGCCTTCTGTCTTGGCGCCAGGAGTTTGAGGACCACCTTCTTTCATAAAGGAATCGAAAGATTGAGAAGGCTTGGGTTGTTCTTGTTCCCCAGACTGTATCGATTTTGTCGGATCGATATTCGTGGCGCTTGAAATTTCTTCTGGTCTACCGTCTGCCATTATTTACACTTACCGTGGTGAAGTCCCTGTTTTTTTCACAAACTCATCAACAAAATCAAGTGTTGTGTTTGCAACCTTTTTAACATCGGCATCTGTTGAGTTTTTTGCAGCCTTTTCTAAAACTTGCTCTCCTTCTGTTACCTGATCTGGAGTTAAGGAAAGAGCAATCCCTAGAAAGGTCTGTGCCATTTCATTATCGGGTTCTTTTGCAATAACGGTACGGAAATAATCTATCGCAGCTTTCAGCTCAAGTTTGTGTAGGTGAAGGTATCCTAGCCCCACAGTTGTTAGAGTATTATCGGGGCGGAGAAGCTCGCAGGCCTTAAACATTTTTAAGGCAGCATCTTCATCGGCTTGATTGATGGCTATGAATCCTGCTTCTAAGAACAGAAAGAAGTCTTCATCATACTTTGAAAGATCTTCCATAGTTTACTTCCTTGGTTTGTTTTCCTTATTTTCATTATTATTACATTAAGGAAAGGATTAACTTGTTTTCTGGTTCCTTACAGAGTTATTGATCATCGTATTGACCTGAGAGATCAAGTTTGAGATCGAATCACCGACTTGGGTCACTTGTGACATCGAGAATTGCAGAAGAAGGAACTTACCTGGTGTTGCTGCAGAAAGTTTACTTGCAACATGTCTTACCTGAGAAACAACAGCCGCTTGTAACTTTGAGTATTTTTTAATCAGTGTTGCAAACGTTAATGAACAAGGATATCCTGTTTTATGTGTCATTGTATCATATCTCCATGATTTTAATCTTTCTTATCCCTATGCCAAACTTTTAGGATTTAAGAAAAGGATTAAATAATTTTTTTTCTGAGTATGCAAAAGTTTGCATAAACTCTATGTTCTCGTTGTACGATTCACAACGCGCTTAAGAGCAGCATAAGCTTGAAGAAGAACTCCACACTTATCAAAGTTTTCTGAAGCTGTTCCCTCACGAAGTGTTGTTTTTAAGTGGTTGGTTTGAGCTTCAATTTGATCAAGGACTCTTTTCTTTTCTTTGTGGTCACTCTTGAGTTCTTTTTCTAAATCAAATTCAAAGTGCTTCGGCTTATCTTTACCTTTATCTTTTTCTAGTCCGAACATTAGCTATAAAAACCTTTTAGTTACATTTCTTGTGTTAAGGCTGATTGTAATTAATCCTGTATTTTATGCCATCTTTTTCAAGTAAAATAGAATTATTTTCCATTCGAGTAATTGTCATTCCATCTAAATCATTCCCTACAGAAAGAATTTTTCCATTGATAACAACATATTGATTAACGTTGCCGTATTTTGAACTTCCGGTGACTTTATATTTCGAAGAAATGTCAACAATATCACTTGTTGGTTGAGATAAGACGACAAAGTTTTTCACTAAGCGAACCCCTTTTAGCTTTTTAAGCTCAGAGGTCATCTCATCATATTTCTTTTCCTGATTAGAAGGAACTCTTCCTGCTAATACAAGTTCACCATTTGAAAATTGAAACGTTACATTTCCAAATTGGTTTTGTGTTAAAATCCCTTGGATTTGGGCTTCTAAGGTATTTTCAACAACCACTTGATTATCCAATTTATCTAAGTAGGGAAAGTTAATATTAATGTATTCAGCAAGCTTTGCTGAATCTTCTAGGTTTTGTACATAGCCTCGGAGTACATAATGACCTGGGATAATCGAAGTGAGGTTCACACCGCGCCAGGAAGGATTCTTAATGAGGAGAGCATTGGTATTTTCCCAAACCAATTCGTCAATAATCACATTATCATCGATCGAATGAACGAAATTAAGAGCCTTTAATTGATAGATCATTTCTTGCTGATCAATTTCAGTCATCACATGGCCTAAGATGAAAAGTTTTCCTGTTGCAGGGTTAAAAGAGAACTCAACTTCAGGAAAATTCTTTAGAGCTTTAGCTACTTCTTGGGTTTCATCTCCCATTGTTAGGGTAATCGATTCACTTTTGAACAGACTAAATACTCCTCCCAGTCCTAAGATGAGGAGGATCGCAAAAATACCCGCAATAATAAGGTGGCGGGTTGGAATCACCATTTTTTTCCAATTCTTCTTCGCGATTTCTTCAGCTGTATCGACTTCTTCTTCTTTTTCTCCATGAGGAGGGGCATAGTCGAGCCCTGCTGAAGGTGAAATAATCGTTTCTCTGGTTTGTTGCTGATCGATAGCTAAGAAAGAAGTCGTTCCTAATGCTACTAAATCTTGTGATTGAAGCTGCGTGGGAGCAGCAATTTCCTGACCATTAATGAGAACTTTGTTTAGACTTCCAAGATCTTCGATTGTGACGGTCCCATCGGACTTTGCTGTGATCTTTGCATGTTGTCTTGAAACACTTAAGTCTTGAAATAAGATATCACAGGTATCAGGATCTTTTCCTATAATATAGGTTGATCCTTCTGGAAGACCAAATTCTGCACCAGCATTTGGTCCTGAAATAACTTTGATGATCCATCTAGCATCTGAGGCTCCACTAAAAGCTAAAGCTCCTAAGTCATCCGATTCTTCATAAATTGTCGGAGAATCGGTCATCTCTTTTTCTTCGACTTGCTTTTCTTCTGCTTTGTTTTCGATAGGGTCTTTTAGAGTAAAATGGAAAAAGACATTCCCAATTTGAACGGTATCTCCCTCCTGTAGTAACACAGGTTCATCAATCGGTTTTCCGTTGACACTTGCGGGATTTACAGCACTTAAATTTTCTAAAACATAGCCCTCATCAGTTAATCGACAGATCACATGCTTTCTAGAAACCATGGGATCTTCTAACACCTGATAAGAAACATCGGGATCACGCCCAAGGATCCATTCACTTCCTTCTTCAAAGCGAATGATAAGACCTGCGAGAGGACCTTCTTCGGCAACTAAATAACTAGCCATTACCTCATACCATTATTAAACCCTAGTGATGATTTACTAGTATTCCTTTAGATACTCCTAAATCGTCACTTAGGCTCAACAAACCTTATCTTTCGAAACATACACACTTGATCGTTTTATGACTACAATAAATTTATACTGATCCTATGAAGCTATTCTAACAAAACTTTTCGCCACATTTTATTAGAATAGCTTCCTAGTCTAACGTTATTGCATGAACCCTTTTTCCATAAATGTTGTGACTTCTTCTTTCCAATAATCGATATAATTAAGATAGTCTTCTAAACTTTCATGAAAGGTTCTGTAATTGATTTCAAAAGGAAGAGTAAGGGTTAAGGTGAAGAACTTTTCTGAAGGATCAATTCCAATTGCAGCTCCACCTGTTCCTTGTCCTAAGAGGTTTGCTTTCATTAAATAGATAAAGAGAGCTTCTTTATTTCCTTCTTTAGGAATTGGGAGAATGCGGGCTTCAAAAAATACCCCTGGGTCGAGCTCTTTTATAGAAACCTGAGTAGAAGAACCCACCTTTAGCTGATAGAGCCCCTTTTTATCCTTTTGGGGGACAGCTTCAAGCTTAAGTTCAGATGAGAGGTTTTCGATCAGTTGTTCTATTTGCATAATAACCCCTTGGTTTAAAGGTTTCTCTGATTTTTCGCAAGATAAGGTCCAAGTCCTTTGCATAAAAGTTCTCATCCACGTTGGTTCATCTTTCCACTCCCATCTACTCTCCAAAGATCTCTGTTTGTCTCATGGACAATATTGACAATTTTAGGATTGGAGAAGTCAGTAAAAATCTGGACGCAAATTGCATGGGAACTTTTTATCCAAAGGACTAGACACTCCCCATTTGATAATATATAATGAGGGAGTAGGCCCGTATAACCAATGGAGAAGGCGATGGAAGATGAGTTTGATAGGATTATGGAGTTTTTCAACCTCAGTGCTGAAGAAAAAGAAAGACGTCTTCAAGAGGTTTTCGAGGACTCCGTCGAGTATTTCGAACGCTTTAAGTATGTTATGATGAATGGAACGCCTGAGGAAAAGAAAGAGGCTGTTAAAAAAGTTATGATTCTTAAGCGTAAGATTGAAGAGGAGACAAAAAGGGTTTGCGATAAGACAGGCCTTACACCAGAACAGCTTGCGGCTTATTCTAACGACCCCAAAAACTTTTCTCAAGAACAATGGAATGCCATTGAAGGAGCAAAGAAAAAGCTCGAGGAAGGGGTTGGATCCCTTAAAGATGCTACTAAGGAAAAGAAAGAGGGCGAAGCAGCTGCTAAAGGAGAAGGTGACACTTCAAAGAAGAAAAAAAAGAAACCGCCAAAAAACTGGATTCAATCATAAGTCTTTTAAAATAAATTTTTTGTGTTCTTTAGAGCCTGTATTTTCTATCTGAATGAGCAGTTACCATCATGTTTGGATGGGCTTTTAATTTTTAAGTGTCTTAAATTCAGTTATTAATGAAATTTTAACTAAAGAATAGCCACTTTTCACGACAAATTTTCTCTTAAATAAATACAACTCATTGTTAATCAATGACTAATGAATTAATTCGTTGGTTGTTAGTTACATGCAATAAATATTAATAAAAAATAAACAAAACTGTTGATAAATTAACTGAATGTGTTAATATAAATCTAGGGGCTATCTGTTTAATATAATAATACAAATAATAAGGTAGTCCGTAATATTGTTATACAGTAATAGACCATAATCATTGTCTCATTCGTGTAGGAATGACCATTTGTTTTTAAGGTAATATTTTTAATAGAGCCAAATGGGAGAACCTATCATAAACACTACTCAGAGGATAGACCTGTGAGTCAGTCATAATAAACCAGCTTGCTTACTATAAGCTTGGCAATATTTGCTGGGCGAAAAACAGATTTTTTTTACTAGTCTTCAAGTAGAAATGGCTTACCCATCACTACTTAAGAGCTCAAAGGAAGGCTTCGGTTTTCCACCATATTGGAGGACGACTGGCGCTAGAAAAGGGGCAAGGTGACATTTTGAGTCGAACCTGGGCAAAAGCTCTAGAGGCCTAGATTCGGAGCAAAAGCTTTGCTTCATCGAATGGAGCTTGGAGGGGATCTTAGAGTCCTCAGGGATTGAAAAGGCCCACGATCCAAGCTGACTATTGGCTGATGCCAAAAGGGTACACTTGTCTTCAAGTGTGGTACAAAAGGGAACATCCGCATTAGGGATGCAGATGAAAAAGGGGTTTAGGCACAAATGGGGAAATATTCTTTCAGAATATGTTTGTCTCATATTTCATCTCACAGCTTTACCCTACCCAAAAATAATACAATCTAAGCAACTGTTTAGAATAATAAAATATAATAAGGGAAATTAATATGGTAGATCCTGTCGCAGGTGGATATGCATCTAATATTAAACCTCCAAAGATTGAAGATCCAGGAACGCTACAATGGTGGCAAGCTCAATATATGGGGATTTTAACTCATCTAAAAGAGCTTTGTGAAGCAGGGAAAGCTCAAGAGGCTTATAAAGAAATTCCTCTTGTAATGGATATGGCCCAAAACTATACGTCAAATGGTCAGAACGTTGAAGTTTCTGACAAATCTAACTTTGATAGTACACTTGGCCAATATATCAATGCAATTCAGGAAGATTTTGACCAATACTCATCAGGAGATGATTCACACTCATCTTATGCGCAAGATGCGAAATATGCGCAGCAGCAGATGACTGCTCTAATGAAACAGTATCCTGACTTTGCGGATGCATTAGGTGATGTTACTAATCAGTTAGATGCGATGTTTAAGGTTCCAAGTGGGCAAACACTTCAACAATGGTGGGCAAGTTTATGGAAGATCCCGCCTATCAATACAACTCCGGATCCTAACAAACCTGCTTATCAAGGAACGTCTGTAGTTAGTAATGCAATTAACGCTTCAAGAAACGATGTGGAGTCGCAAAATACAATTCTGAACTCTCAGATGCAGACTTATTCTAAGGATGCTTCTAAAGATCTTGCCTTTGAGCAAGACTGTTATCGTTCAGAAATGGATATGCTTAAAACACCAGTAACCGCAGCAAAAAATGCGTCTAGTTAATAGGAGAGTAAAATAATGTCAGAGTTTAAACCAGTATCAAATGGATTTAGTTTTGCGTGTACTGCTTCCTACAATATTGAAGGGACAGCAAGTACCTCGCAAAGAATTCAAGCAGAACATGTAGATTTGGTTGGAAAAAACACTTCTACGGCAAATACCGATATGATTAATGCCGATAACACCCAAATGGATCAAATGCCAAAAATGGGGGGGCAGTACAACGGTCATAAAGTAACAGATAAGACTTATTCGTCAGATGTTAGTGAGTGGCAAACACAATATAATCTTATCAACACGACTGGACAGATGTATGTGAATGAACTTCAAACCGAAGCTCAAAACGATGGAACAAACTTACAGGCTGTTGGAAACTTTATCAATAACCTGCTTCAGATACAATCAGCAATAATATCGCCACTTAATACAGTAACAGCACTTTTACAGAGTGCATTATAAAAATAATTATTAGGGATAAAAAATATGTCAATGGAAATAGTTAAAAAAAACCGCGAGGAAGATCAGCCTACTGTTCTTTCAGCAACACAAGGGGTAAAAGGAACTCCTTCTTTAGCAGTTCTCGGAATGGCTTCCGAGCACCTTGAAGCCCTTCTTCAAGTTTCAGAAAAAGAGCATAAAGGGTTTGGAAATAATGAAGATACAGGAGCTGAAGAAGAAGCTCAATCAAGCGTAACTGGAACACAACTTTCTCAGAGCCCTGCAGATAAAAAAGTTGAATTTTCTCAAAAGAGTATTTTTGAAGCTGCTGGGGAGATGTCAAAACTCCAAGCAGAAACGAACAATAGTTTAGAAAACGAGCTCAAAAACCAACTTACAATTATGGAAGCTCAACTTAAATCAATGCAAGCCATTGAAAAGTTCTGGGAACAATTTGGACCAGCATGGCAAAATTATACAAGCAATCCTGATTACGATAACTTTAAAAAAGTAGTTGAACTCCTAGAACAGGAGTTTCAGAATGATCCAGATGTAGAAAATTATTTGAAAGAAATTCTGGATCTCGGTTCAGTAGACAATGATATCGAGAAGTCTTGGCAAAAATCAGAATCTGATTGGAATTCACATAACTGGTGGTATCACTTATGGCATTCTGGTCCAGGTTCTGATCCTCACGCTTGGAAGGATTTTAATGCCGGTGTTCAAGGTAACTTAACGCAGTATGCAGAAGAATCAGCTGGAGGTTCGCAGCTTTTTGCAAATGTACTTACTAATGGTCAAGCAGCTTTCCAAAGAAGGATTAGACAACTTTTCGAAACCGTCGAAATTCTTATGGATGTTGTTAAGATTCTAGAAGGTTCTAAAGGAAACTCTCAAACAGCCATGTTTGATATGGAAGCGCTCCTAATGGATCTAGAGCAACTTCAAATCAACACAAATACACAAAAGTCTGATCAGCAACAACAAATTAGTCAAGCAAGTGCTAAAGACTTGAAGCATAACTTGGAAAAGATCAAAGAAGAGATCAAAAAAGCGTCAGAACACCACAGCAGTGGAGGGTTATTTGGATTTCTTAAAAAAGCATTTAGTGCTATCGCTCATTTTATAGCAGGTGTGTTTGATGCAGTATTTATTCCGTCAAAAGCTGCTAATCAATTCAAAGAGTGTGGAGAAGATTTAAAAGATGTTGGTACACAGCTTTTTGACCTTGTAAAACTGATTGGGCAAGCTGTATTAGCTCTTGGTGAAGTTATGGTTGCAGGAGTTTTAGCATATGTTGGTGATAATGCTGATGCAGCAAAAATGATGCAACATGCTAAAAAGCTGGGTGAAGATATGCTAGCAAATCCCGCACTTAAGCTTCTTGGTGATATTGCAATGGTTGCGATTATGGTTGCTGCTGCAGTCACGGGACAAGAATGGCTTGCAGGACTCATGCTATGTCTTTTTGTTGCGTCTGAATCTGGACTCATGCAAAAGGGTACAGAAAAACTTGCTGATGCCATAGGTGGTAAGTTTGGTCACGTAATAGCTGATGCTATTGTGATTGTTGCGATCACTATTCTTTCTGCTGGAGCTGGAGCTGCTGAAGCTTTCCTTGCTACTGGTGTCGATTCTGTTGCTGCAGTTGGTGAAGAGGAAGGAATCGAAATGGTTGAAATGGCTGGTAGACAAGCAGCTAATGAAGCCGTTGATGAAGGAGTTGATGAAGGAGTTAACGAAGGAAATAATGCAGCTAATGAAGCTGGTGAAAAGCAACCTTCGCGGCGCTGGCAAATGGCTAAGAGAGCTGGTTCAATGTCACTTGTTGGATTTGGATCTACCTTAGGTTCAAGTACTCTTGCTATTGATATTCTTAAAACCACAAATAAAAAGGATAGCGAAGAACTTGCAATTATTCTTGAGCTTGTTCAGGTCATTGTTGCTGCTGTTACTGCTTCAATTGGTGGGTATTCAACTATAACTCAAGCTGCGGGTAATACTGCAAGAGCTACCGAAGTGTCTGCTGCTCGAATGACCCAGTTTGCTTCTAGAATGCAAGTTGCTGCTACAAGTGTAAGTGCTGTTGCTAGTGGTGCTCAAGGAGGAGAAACTATTATTCAAGGACAAACGCAAAAAGACTTATCGGAATATCGCGCGAATGTAACACTTGATGAAGTGACTCAAAACAATACAGATCAAATGATTAAGCAAACAGAAGAAGAGCTCAAGCAATTAGTTAAGGGATATGAAGAATTGATTGCTACTGCGTTTAAAACACCTGCAGAAACTGCAAATGCAGAACTTCAAGCATTAATACAAGCTTAATAATAAAGTTAATAATAAGGGATAAAAAATATGTCAACAAATATGCAAAACATTACTACAAAAACTACAAATACTCCTGCTGCTGCATCAGGAAAAGCAGGGGGAGGTTTAGGAGTTAATTTATCAAGTGGTATGGAATCTGCTGTCACAGCTGCATTAAGTCTTTTGGAGCAAATTCTTTGTGATATCAATAATACAGAGCTTCGGCAGTCACGCCGAATGGCGAGTTCTATGCAAGAAGCATCAGTGTATAGTGCTAACAGTCTTATTGAAAATGGTCAAGAACAGTTTGTCGATGCTATAGCAGAAGGTCTTGGAGCGATTGGAGGATCTCTATTAACAGTTGGAATAATGAAATATGGAGATTCGATAGATCCTACTGACACTGAGCTTGCAAAACTTAAACAAGAAGAATCTGGAATTCAAAACATTCAAAAAGAAATACCGAAAACAGCTAATGCGGCTGTTAATGAGCAAGAGGCTCCTGTATACGGACCAGATACTGAAGCAGTAGCAAAAGCAAAAGCAGACAGAGCTGAAGCGCTTAATAAGAAAATTGAAGAACTTAAAGGACAGAAAAGCTTTACTCATCGGGATGGTAATGCCCTTAAAGTATCTGATGAAGACGCAGAACTTCTTAAGACTATGGATCAGAAACAAGCGAAAGCTCTTAATGACCACCTGGAAGGACGTTTGGATAAGATTGCTGAACAAAGAACAGGTCTTTCTAGAGCTCAATCAGAACACCGTAGTAGATACTCTACATATGGACAAGCAGCTGGACAGGCAGGTAGTGGTGCTGGTAAGACAGTCGGAGCCTTTACGAAACAGGCGCAAGCTGAAGATCAAGCGGATGCTCAACTTTCTAACACTGCAGTACAAGGAATGCAAGCTATCTTATCTCAATTGGTTAAGACAGCTAATGACGCGTTATCACAAGCGCAACAAACAATTCAAACCTTTGCAACTATTTCTAACGGGAACAAGTTCCAAGGGTAATTTTCCTTAATTCAAAGTAGGTTTTCGAACCTATCTGGCCGTTTCGCTATCCCTCCCCCGGCGAAACGGCCTTTTTTTTTGGTTTGAAATTTTGAGATTTTCTCATAAAAGGGACTCGGCCTTATTTTTATACCAAAGGAGGTAATAGATTCCGGTGACGATGAGGATAGCTGCAGCAATAAGGTAAGGAAGGTTAATTTGGAAACGGACAAAGATGCTAGCAAGAAAGGGACCTAATGAAGAAGCGAGGGCAAAACCTGCATTCCAGGATCCAAAGATTTTTCCTTGGCCATCAGCAGGGACTAATTGGGCAAAAAGGGTAAAGAAACATGCAGTAACGATTGCTTGAGTTAGGTTAGCAACTGCCATTAGAGGCCATGCCCAATAAGACTTGAAGGCGATAAGAAAAAGCAGAACTGCAAGTCCTGATAAGAACATGGGAATAATAATCGCCCGTTTTGCGGGATGATGTTTCAAGACCCACTTATTCGAAAGCATTCCACCAAAGAACCAAAAGAGCGAGGATAAGGCGTAGGCATACCCTTCCCATCGTTCAGTGAATCTATATTTTTCAATCAAGTAGGGGGCTAAAAACCCCTGGTAAATCATCCACCCAAAGATAGTAAAAAGAGAGGCTAGGAAAGGGACGAGGATATTCTTAACCTTGAAGACACTTAAAAGGTTAGGAGCAATTTTTGAAAGGTGAAGCTTTTGTTCAGACTCTGGTTGATTAGGTTCTTGAAGGGAAAAGATCAGGAAAAGAAAACTTAAGAAAAATAAAGAGGCTAGAAACCAAAAGGGAGTGGCGAAATCAAAAAATGATAAGATTTTTGGATCAGAAAGAAAGGCTGCCACAAACGGTCCAATTGTCCATCCAATTCTGTTTACCGCAACTTAAAATCGAGACTAACCGCGACGTAATTTCGAGAGTTCTTGGGGCTCAAATCTCCTGTAGTTTAGCACTCCCAAACGCACTTT
>FUHP01000014.1_pt1 | contig 56604 bp, 55 predicted proteins | sample 1003401 | NCBI WGS metagenome assembly FUHP01 (sample SAMEA4075887, study PRJEB14783) | cnidarian metagenome | reverse complement strand
CTTCCTTAACACATCAAAAAGCATCATTGAGCGTCACTAGACGAGCGAATTCTTGATCTTATTTGCTACCCAAAAACCTCACTTTTTGAACCATGCCTATATCCATTATGAGCACGATGCCAATTGTATTGGACTGTCCGCTTTGTATCACGATCATAGCGGACCTGAATAGAAATGTAAGGATAGGGGTGATCATTGTCAAAGTCCCGTCCCTCCGTTGCATGGAAAAGGGTGATCGCAACTTCTTTGTTGTACCAAGATGGGGTGGAAGCATCGGTTAAGGTAATGGTTCGGAGCATGGATTCTTTATAATAGGAGAAAAGGGTCTCTAAGACAGCTTGAGGGTTGTGTTCAAATCCTTCTACGTAGAAATCCACCTCAGCACCAATAAGATGCTTAGAAGTTTGTCCTTTTTTTGAAGGGTCAGCATAAAGATTGTGGACGGGGCAGCGATGGCCGCAGGTAATGATCACACGTCGATCTAACTTCTCTTGAAGAAAGTTAAGGAGGTCCATCAAAACGGGATAGATATATTCCTCGCCGTTTTTTAAGGGGAGGCTATGCATTTCGATCCCTCCACAGTCCTGATGGTAGATGAAATCTTTTTGCCTATGGATTTGAATAGGAGGACTTAGGACACTTCCTCGACACCGAAAAAATTCCTTTGTTATCCGCAGATGTTTTCCAATGTGTTTTGCTTCCCATGGATAAGGATTTCTTTTTTTTAAAGAAGTTGGGGGAAAATTAAAAAGAACCTCATCAGATTGACGTTGAATAGGTGCGATCACAAGATTCTGGCTTCGGACCTTTTTTTCTTCGGATCTTTCTAGTCCCGAGCAACCCACTAAAGTGCTAAGAATAAGAAGTAAGAGAGTGTATTGTATCTTCATCTATCTGGAGTATATCTAAGTTTGCAAAAAAATTTCGACCCTTATATGGGGTAAGGTAAGGAAAAAGAAGGTTGGAATGAAGAAGGTTCTCATTATTGAGAAGCAACTCTCGTCAAGAGAGCTGCTCCTTAGTCTATTAAAAGGAAAAGAGTTTCAGCTCTTTACTGTCGAAGATGGTATGAGTGCGCTTGAACTTCTTCAAAAACGTTCTTTTGATCTTATATTAAGTGATTTAAAAGGAATAAAGGCTCTTGATCGTTCGAGTCGTCGTCCTTTAGGAACTCCCATTGTCCATCTATCTGATGATCAAGATCCTTCTTTGAAGGATGTTGATCATGTTCTAAGAAAACCTTTTTCTGAGAAAAGAGTGCATGAACTTCTTATTCATCTACTCGTTAAGGGAAAAACTAAAAAAAGAGTGATTGCTGAAAGTCCTCAGATGAAAAGAATTTTGCGGGAGGCTGAGAAGATTGCTAAGAGCCATTCCAATGTTTTTATTTTTGGAGAATCTGGAACGGGAAAAGAGGTGATTGCAGGTCTCATTCACGCCCACTCTAGAAGAAAGGAGCATCCCTTTATTCGTGTTAATTGTGCAGCCCTTCCTGATACTTTAATTGAATCGGAGTTTTTTGGGCATGAAAAAGGGGCATTTACAGGAGCTCATCAAAAAAGAATTGGCCGTTTTGAACGAGCTGATAAAGGAACACTTCTTTTGGATGAAGTCTCAGAGATCCCTTTAGCTCTTCAAGCTAAGTTACTCCGTGTGGTTCAAGAGCAGGAATTAGAAAGAGTGGGTGGTACGGAAGCGATTCATGTTGATGTCCGCCTTGTTTCAACCTCTAATCGAGAGATGCAAGAAGCGATCCAGGAAAAAACTTTTCGCGCCGATCTTTATTACCGACTCAACGTTGTTCCGATTTATCTCCCTCCTCTTAGGGAAAGAAAAGAGGATATTCTTCCATTAGCCAATCATTTTCTAGTAGAGGTGTGCCAGAGGGATCAAATTCCTCTTAAAGCGTTTTCAAAGAAGGCAGAAGAAAAACTCTTAAGCTATTCTTGGCCCGGAAACATCCGAGAACTCCGCAACGTCATTGAGCACGGGGTTGTCATGGACTATTCGAATATCATAGAAGAGGAGCACCTTCTGATTGATCTAAAAAGATCTGAAGAAGCGCTCCCCATTGTTACAATTAAAGAACTTGAGAAAAAGCATATCTTGAGAATGCTTGATCACTTTGATGGAAACCGTACCCAGGCAGCTAAAGCACTAGGGATCAGCATCCGTACTCTTCGCAATAAGCTTAACGAATATAATAAGGTTTAAACCTTTTGCTCCTTAAGGACCATAGGATCTATAGGGAAAGTTTTTTTTCCTAAAGTCTCAAGCTTTCCTAAAGCTTCTTCTAGGCCTTCTTTCAGTTCACTGTCTATGTTAGCTCTAGCTTGCTTTAATGAAGATAGGTGCTTTTCAAATGCTTGCTTATCGTTTTCAACAAGGGCTATCATTGCATAATGGGAAGCAAGAGAGAGATGTCGAGCAGTTTTTGCATTCTCGATCATTCTATCCATGGATGCTTCAAGCTTTGGAGTAAGGACTTTTAATCCTTCTCCATTTTTGGACTGAACATAGAGAGAAGAGAGTTGCATGATTGCAACTGCTTGGTCGGTGGCTTCAAGTTCTGCAAGATCAGCTTCAGCCAGTTTTAAAATCTCGCTTGCTCGACTTTCATGCATTTTTGCAAGTTTTACATAAAGTTCCATACGCTCATCAGCATCCTCTTCCTTGATAAACTTGAGGCCTGTGTCGACGGTTCTCAATGGAAAACATTCTTCAGGAACAGTATAAGTAAGACTATTGGCTTGAATCACTAAAGATCCATCTTCAAAGGCCACCTTTAGAAACTCATTAACTAAAGGAAAGAAACGCTCTGCTGCAACAATATTTTCTCGACAAAGACGGTTAATAAAGTTAGCAATATCCTCATTAGAAACGCGATATTGTGCATGCATGCTAAGAAGAGTTCTTAAAGTGTCTTCAAATTGATTTAATGCACTTTCTTCAAATAAATCATAGGCTTGATCTAAAAGTTCTTTAGCTTCTTCAGTTGTTTTATGTTCGAAGCTAAAGGTCATTGAGCTAATTCCCTTTACAGCTTGGCATGATACAAGGTTTCCATTGACAGTGATTGTGAATGTTTGAAACCCGATGCTAAGAAGCTTTTGAGCAGCTACAGGGTCTTGGCGCCATAGATTTTCGACGATCTCAAATTTTTGGGAGGGCTGAACATCTCCTTGGCATTGACCTTTATCGAGTGCAACTAGAATTTCAATTGCACGTTCAGGTGTATTATTTTTAATAGCTTCACTTGCATGATCACATAGTGTTTGAACCGTTTCATACGAAAACGCTTCACTTGGAACTGCTTCGATGATGCTAGGCGTTTCAGTTGCATTAGATACTTCAGTCATTAATCACTCCTTTGTTATGAATTGGAGGAAATGATAGAGAAAAAAAGGCTTTAATTCAACCGAAAAGGGCTGTTAAAGAGGGGTAATAATGCAAAGCGTTTTTTGAAACATCTGCCATTTGAGGATGATCAGAAGGACAGATAAGAACAGGGGTGATTGCTGCACCTTCCAGGGCTCGAACTCCCCGAAGTGCATCCTCGAAACCCAGCATTTTTTCAGAGTGGCCTAGCACTTCAATGGCTTTGAAATAGGCATCTGGCGAGGGCTTGGGGTTCTCGTAGTCTTCTCGGGTAATCCAATAGGGGATAGTATTGAGCACAGGAATTTTTTCGCGGATCATCTCGGTTTGTTTTCGAGTCGAATTCGTCACTACAGCGTGAGGAATTTTTGCCATTTGTACGGTTTCAAGGACAGTTTGAGCGCCAGGCATTAAATCCAGACTTCCAGCTTCTAAGAGTTTCGCATACTCACTTTTCTTTTCATTATAGAGAGTTTTCCAGGTTTTTGAAGCGACAAGGGTTGGAGCATGTGAGGTGATGAGTTCTCGAAGACCCTCAGAGCTTTTGTGAGCTACCGCAGCAAATGAGGGAAAGTCCCAAGGAAATGAAACGTCGTTCCCTTCAAGCATTTTTTGATAGGCTTGGAAGTGAAGGTGTTCCGTATTTACAAGAAGTCCATCAAAATCAAAAAAAATAGGAGAGTAATCTAATATCCAACTCATGCGAACTAGAATGCCATAAATAAGAATAAATGAAAAGTAAGGCGAAAGAAGCTGAATTTTTATGTTATTTTTTGTATTATTTCCCATTTGAAAATGATTTAAGGTAAACCACATGAAAGAAACGAAGAGAAATATTTTTTTATTTTTTGGAATCGGGTTAATGCTTTTCCTTACGACCCTTTCTTATACAGTTTTAAGAGACATCCAAAGCACCATTATCATTCAGAAATTATCTATAGTAGCCATTCCAAAGGTTAAAACGGCTTCAGTTCCCGTGTTCCTTCTTTTTGGATTTCTTTTCTTTTTTCTTTGTCGCAAAGGAAAGATCCATCGAGGATTCCTCTTATTTTTCCCCTTAAATATTATCATTTGGGGCGGACTTTTTTTCTTAAAAGAAAGTAATGGCTTATGGATGTATTGGACTTATTCTATCTGGTCAAGCGTATCAATGTCTCTTTCTCTTATTTTAATTTGGGGACTTGCGAATCAAGAGTTTACTTTTAAAAAAGCGGCCATTCAATATCCTTTGTTAGGACTTGTCTTTTCATCTAGTGGAGCGTTTTTTGGGGGGAATCTGATCGGTCTCCTTGCAAGCCAGGATCTTTTTTCTAAGATTTACCCCATGTCTCTTTGGATTGGAGTTGGCGCAAATCTTTTGATTTTTGTGATCTATTTAATCTTAAAGCACTATCGCTATGACGGGAAAGAACAGGGAGGCCGCGTTAATTGGGGCTATTGGGTTGCCCTTGGGATTCTTCTTATTGGGATTAAGGTTTCAGCTCTCTTCATGCAAATAACCTTTAAGGATGGAGTAAAAAAGGTATTTACTAACACTTCTTCTTATATGGAATTTATGGGAAAATTTTCGATGATGAGTGGTTGGATAACAATTGGACTAGGAGTTTTAGCAATCGGGCTAGGGGTTTTACTTTTTTTCCGGGGAGCACAAGCTTTTTTTAAAGTTGTCGGAGCCGTTTTAGTGGGAATCATTGTTTTTGGTCTCTTTACTTTTTTTACTATCAATGTAGACACCTCCGCGTTAACCTACGCACTTTTTTCAGGGTCTATAGGGATTTGTCTTTCTCTAAGAGAATTGGCTTTTTTTGGAATTCAACGGGAAGGGCGTTTTACCGCCAAAATTGTTTTAGATCTCATTTTTGGCTGTCTTGCTGCAGGTTTTGGAGCGGCGCTTGTACAACTTCCGCTGTCGATTTTAGGGACAATCGATCGCAACATCAATGCCGCTATTTTCATGTTTGTTATGATTGTTTGCATACTCGCTCTTTATCGATTGCATAGAGATTTAAAATCAGGTGTTCCAAGGATGGTTTAGATAGTGCTGTCTAAGAAAGATTTTGCCGATGACTGGACTCGAACCAGCACTATATTGCTATAAGCAGATTTTGAATCTACCGTGTCTACCAATTCCACCACATCGGCATGGAAATCGATGAGTTTACATGAATCTATCTGTAAACTCAAATACTTTTGATTTCTGCAAAGTTTCTCTGCAAGATTTAATGGAATGTTAGAGTGTTTGGAACAAAGCCATCAGGGGCTTTTACATTGGCATAAGTCAGGGCGCATCGGGGGTGAGCATTAAGCGGGCCCCAAGGATCGGCATCAAAGGTTAATTTACTTTTTGTTCCCGTAAGCGTTAGATTAAAAACGGTGATGGTGTGGTTAGTTGCTAACATGCCGTGAGCCTCTGCAGTAAAGTAAGTCGCAGAGTCTTTGCCAACTTCCAAGTGGAGTGTTGCTAATGTATTGGTTGTTGTGATGATGGTTTTAAGCTTATCTCTGTCATCTTTACTTGCAATCGGTCCATGAATATAGAGCTCTGTCAAAGGCATTGTTGGAAGGATACGGACACATGAAGAGATATAATCGGGAGAAAGGGTCGGACGTTTTTCAGAAATTGGAGTTCCCATATGAATGGTTGCTTGAGCTTGATACAATAGAGTGACTCTCTGATCGAGAGCATCTGTACAGGTTTGTTCAGCTGTTACAACACCAAGCATCGAATAACAAAGCGAATATTGAGGGGCTTCTCTATCTCTAGCGATTAATGCACGGTAATCTTGGGCGATTTTGGGTTGAAAGTGGGCAATTTGTCTTGTAGTGAAGAAAGAAGGACAGGCAAAAGCGCTTAGTTGGATCAGTTCTCGATCGTTGAAGGTTTTAGCCGCTGTATCAGGAATCGTGCTATTGTAGTGGTTGAGAAACCACGTATTGATAAAAGGGATATGATCAACAACCCAAAAAATAATTTTAAAAATAACTTCAAAGGCCTCTGCGATGCCTTGTTCATCTGCACCAGCTTGCTGTTTGGCTTGCTGATTTAGCAGCATGGATATTGGATCAGTTCCTGTTGTCATGACAGTAATAATAAACTTAATTCGAATATAAATGAATCATAATAAATAATTTAATAATGCAGCATATATTCTTAATATTCAACATGATGCAAAAAGAGAGCTTGTGCGGGAGCTGTCTGTCCAGCTTGGGTGCGATCCTTAGAGGTAAGAATTCGCTGTAGATCTTCAACAGGGCGCTTATGAGTCGTGATTTCCAGGAGGGTCCCCGTGATATTGCGGACCATTTTGTAGAGGAAGCCATCTCCCTCAAATTGGAGGCAAAAACCTCCTCTCTGGGGCAGTATTTCTAGGTTATAAAGGGTTTTGACCGGATTCTTAGCACCGCAGCCTCTGGATGCAAAACCGGAGAAGTCGTGGGTTCCCACAACAAGAGGAAGAGACTTTTTCAAGAGGTCTAGATCGAGAGGTGAATAAACATAGTGGGAATAGCGGTAGTTAAAAGGATCTTGAGTGGTTGAAAGATAATAATGATAAGTCTTTTTTTTAACGCTAAAGCGGGCATGGAAATCTTCATCGACTGGAAGAATCTCATGAATCCGGATATCTCGAGGAAGGATCCCATTTAATGAATAACGCAAGGATGAAAGATTGAGTGTTTCCGGATGAGAAAAGTGGGCAACTTGGAGTCTTGCATGAACCCCTGCATCGGTTCGTCCTGAGCCAATAATAGGCGTTTCTCTACCGAGAATCGTTTGAAGAGCTTCTTGGATCAGCTGTTGGATCGAGGTGCTGTTAGGTTGAATGGCCCATCCACTGTAATGGGTTCCATCGTAACTAAGGTTCATTCTATATTTCATGATGAACCTATCCACAAATTAAACTTCATCTTTTTCATAAAATCTCTGCGAGCTTAAGGTCGATGGGATGAGTGATCTTAATATTGTGGCATGAGCCCGTCACAATTTTTACGGGGTGGCCGATGAGTTCAGCCAGGGCAACGTCATCGGTGAGTTTTTGCTTCTTTGCAGCCGCAAGGCCCTTTTCTAATAACTCTCGTTTTAAAAGTTGTGGGGTATGCATTTCGTAAAGAAGAGAACGATCGAGCGTTTTTTCAACAAGGGAGTTGTGATCAACTTGTTTAATGGTGTTTTTGATAGGGCTTCCAAGGGTTGCTGCACCTGTAGGTATCCCTTCGTGAAGGAGTTTTGAAACATCTTCTTCAGTGATAAAAGGACGCGCTCCATCATGAATTAAGATGATATCACCTGTTGTCTTCTTGAAACCACTTTCAACGGAATCTTGCCGTTCTGTTCCTGGGTTTGCAAATAGGGTTCCTAAAGGAAAATAGGAGTGATAGGATTTTGGGCATACGACGACGATTTCGTCGATTTCCTTCATAGAAGAAAAGAGTTCGAAACTATGCAAAATGACCGCTCTTTTTTTTAGAGAGAGAAAAACTTTTGGGATAGTGGATCCCATCCGCTTTCCTTTGCCACCGGCAAGTAAGATTAAAGAAATGGTTTTCATGGAGATGATTATACAAGAAGAAAAGGATTTTCCGCACTCCCCTATGGGAGCACGGAAATCATAAGACGTTTTTTTAAGAAAGGTGTTTGTTTACTTTCTTAGTCATGTCGAACATGTTAATGGCTCTTTTTCCACCAAAAACTTTTGAGAGCTTCTCATCAGGAATGATGTTTCGCTTGTTATCTGGATCTTGTCTTTTGTGTTTTTTGATATAAGCCCAAAGTTTCTTTGTCACTTCAGTACGTGGCATAGGTCCTTTTCCTACAACTTCAGCGAGTTCTGCGCTGATTTTCATTGGCTTCATGAACTTTGAATTCGGTGCTTTTTTTGCCATTTGGTTCTCCTTTAAAAAAAATATGTTCCTTTCGTAAAAGGTATTTGAATTAGTTAAACTTAAGTCCACTTGTATCCTTCTTGGGGATTTATAGTCAAAAAAAAAAGCAAAATCGCCAAGAATTTTCTCTCTGGAGGGGATTTTCTTGCCATTTGGGGTAAAAACTGGCAATTTATTGATTATGAATTTAAGAGTTTTACAGGAGCCTCTTGATAGGCAAAAAGAACATCTACGCTCTCTTTTAGTGAAGCTAAGGCGTGTTTCATCGATTCATGACAAAATTGAAGTGTTGAATGCTCTTCCTGAAGTAGACGCCTTCTTTTCATTTCCTTCGCCATTGAAGACTTTTCTAAGTGGACTTTCCTTAGATTGTGAATATGTGATTAAAGAGGTCTTTGCAATTGGACAAGGAAAGCGTCTTTTTGGGGAAGTGGAAAACGATGCGATTCACCGACTCCGCCCTCTTCTTGAAGACTTACTTGCCATTGAAACCTTTTACCAGGATCTTGGTGGAATCATTGGTTACCAACATTTGGTCTTAACCTTATTGACAACGGATAGCCGCTTAACTGAACAAGAACAGTTAGCTCCTCCAGAGGGAGAAGATTTAAGCCAAGATTCCTTAGAGGTTCGAAAAGCTGTTATTGAAGGAATCAAGGGTCAAGGAATGATGGGAGAGCTTTATCCCGTGGGAGGGGCTGCAGATCGCCTTCAACTCAAAGATGAAAAAACAGAAGAGGGACTGCCAGCTGCACGCCTTATCTTTTTAGGAAAACCTCTGCTAGAAGGGGTTGTTGCTGATTTACAAGCTCGAGAGTATCTTCACTTCAAACTCTTTGCAGCTCAAGTAACAACTCCTATTGGGATGATGACATCACGAACCAATAGGAATCATGAACATATTCGCTCGATTTGTATCCAAAATAAGTGGTTTGGTCGCCCTAAGTCTACTTTTAAGTTTTTTAAGCAACCCTCAGTGCCTACCTTCACAAAGAGGGGAGAGTGGTGTTTACAAAAGCCTTTGAAGCTTTTGTTAAAACCAGGAGGGCATGGAATGCTTTGGAAACTTTTAAGGCAGAACCATGTGTTTGAATGGTTTGATTCCTTAGGCGTTACAAAAGCTTTAATCAGACAGATTAATAACCCTATGGCTGCTATTGATCACGGCCTTCTCGCTTTTCTAGGGATTGGCCATAAAAAAGATAAGGCGTTTGGATTTGCTTCATGCCCTCGACTTGTGAATGCTCATGAGGGAATGAATGTTGTAAAAGAGATCCAAGGGAAAAAGGTTTTAACGAATATAGAGTATTGCGACTTTGAGAAATGTGGGATTGAAGACAAGCCCAATCAACCCAATGGAAAATACTCCCGTTTTCCTTCTAATACTAACATTCTTTTTGCAGACCTTAAAGCGGTGAATCTGGCCGTAGAAAAACTCCCGAATCCTGGACTTCTGGTCAATTTTCGAAAGGGACATCATTACCATGCTCAAGAAGAAAAAGAAGAAATAGCACGTCTTGAAACGACCATGCAAAACATTGCAGATGCCTTTGCTGTAGAAAAAGAGACTCCTCTTCCGTCCTATCTCACATTTAATGAGAGGCGAAAAACGATTTCAACAACGAAAAAGAAATCGAGCGTTAAGGGAAAAATGCTAGAAACGCCTGAAGGGTGTTATTATGACTATATGCTAAATGCAGAAGAGCTTCTTAAGAATCATTGTCAGATGGAGCTGCCGACCTTTCCGGATGAAAAAACATTTGCAAAAGAAGGTCCTTCTTTCCTTTTTAGTTATCACCCTGCTTTAGGCCCTTTATATCCTATTATCGGACAAAAAATTCGTGGAGGAAAGCTCTATAATGGAAGTGAGCTCCAACTTGAAATTGCTGATTTAGAACTTGAAAACCTTTCTCTAAATGGAAGTCTTTTGATTCATGCAACCGATCCAATGGGTCATGTTGAAAAGGGAACGCTCATTTACTCTAATCAAACGGGTCGTTGTCATTTGAAAAATGTACAGGTCAAAAATGGAGGAATCGATTGGGAAGAGGATCATCTTTTCTGGAAGCATGAAGTCAAGAGAGTTGCGGCACTGAAAATTGTGCTGCATGGACATTCGGAGTTTTTTGCTGAAAATCTAACGATAGAGGGAGATTTGACTCTAGAAGTTCCTCATGGCATGCGGATGCGTGCACAAGAAAAAAGTGGCCGGGTGATTTTCATCACCGAGCCACTTGATCAACAAGGTCCATTTTGGACCTATTCCATTGATTCTTCAAATAGAATCAACCTTAACAGAAATTAGCCTTTTACTTTATTGATCGTAGCACCAACAAGCATTGCCAGTGCAAAACCACCTGCAGTCTCTTTAGAAAAAACTCTAAACTGTAGAGGTTTTGGCCAATAAGAAGCTGCATCTTGGAAGAAAGGAACGGCAACTCCACCCGTTCTTTGCCATAGAGTAGTTTCTGAAAATTTTTCACCTGCTAAAGTGATTGTATTGACGAAACCTCTTCCAGCACCCATAATATTGCCTGGAATATTTCCTAAGAAACCCGCCATTGAATTACCTCCGTAAAATAATTGTTTAATAGGGCTTTGCCCTGATCATGATAATGCAAAAATTATAGCGAAAAATTCTTTATTGTAAAGGAAGAAAACTCTATTCTTAATGCTCATAAGGAGATTTTATGAACGAAGAAATTAAAGGAAAACTTAGAGATATCGATAACCGCCTGATTCACATGTGGAGGTATCTTTGACTTAGAGGTCAAAGAAGAGCAAGTTCAGCAGTTAGAAAAGAAAATGGAAGAGGGGGATTTTTGGTCCGATAATGAAGCGGCCCAAAAAGTCATCAATCAATGCAACCTTCTTAAAGGTTGGACAGAGCCCTATCGCACTATTAAAAAGCGTTTTGATGCTGCTAAAGAACTTCTTGAAGAAATGGAAGAGGAGGAAGATCCTGAACTCTACCAAGATCTTCTAAAAGAACTGGGCGCCGTTGAAGAAGGGCTTGAAGATCTAGAAGTTAAAAAGATGCTCTCCGGTGAACTCGATAACAAGAATTGTTATTTGAGTGTAAACGCCGGGGCTGGAGGAACAGAGTCTTGTGATTGGGCTTCGATGCTCCTTAGAATGTATCAAAAGTGGGCTGCTAAGCGGGGCTGGAAAGTTGAAGTGATTGAAAAGCTTGATGGGGAAGTTGCAGGGATAAAAAATGCAACGCTTCAAATAAGTGGTTCCTTCGCTTATGGATACTGTAAAGCAGAAAAGGGGGTTCATCGTCTTGTTCGAATTTCACCTTTTGATAGTAATGCTCGTCGTCATACAAGCTTTGTTTCTGTCGATATTTCCCCTTTGATTGAAGATGACATTCAAATAGAGATTAAGCCAGAAGAGATTCGTATCGATACGTTTCGTGCTTCTGGAGCAGGGGGACAACATGTCAATACTACTGATTCAGCTGTTCGGATTACACATATTCCCACAGGAATTGTCGTCTCTTGTCAAGGAGAACGGAGTCAGTTGCAGAATAAGGAAACATGTCTTAAAATGCTCCGTTCAAAGCTCTACGAGAAAGAGATTTTAGAGCGTGAAGAAGCTCTCGAAAAAATGGGGGGTGAAAAAAAAGAGATTGCTTGGGGATCGCAAATCCGCAACTATGTTTTTCAACCCTATACTCTTGTCAAAGATACCCGAACAAAGTATGAAGAGGGGAATATTCAAGAGGTGATGGATGGAGCGCTTGATGGGTTTGTAAATGCCTACCTCAAGGAGTTTGGTTAAGGTACATGAATATTACTGAAGAAAGTGATTACGATATCCGCTATTCCAATCAAGAAGATTATCCTTTTTTACATAAATGGCTAGGGGAATGCCGCAGATGGTATCCTGTCTCTTCTGATAAAGATGTTGAAGCAATGGCAAAAAATTGGATTGGGTTTTATCGCTATGGTGCTAGTCTAACTGCTGCCTATAAAAATCAACCTGTAGGGATTGCAACCCTTTTTCTCATGCCCTATCGAAAAGTCATTCACCACTGTCTTGTTTACTTTATCGTTGATCCCAATCATGCGAGAAAAGGTGTGGGAACATCTTTGATTAAAAATATTGATCATCTTGGAAAAAGCTACTTCCGTTTTGAATGGATGAACATCGAGCTTTTTGAAGGATGTCCAGCGATTCCTCTTATAGAAAAAGCAGGGTATAAGGAAGTTTTTAAACAACAAAAGTTTGTTAAAGAAAAAGAAGGATACCTTGCCCGCCACCTCTATCAAATTAATTTTAAGGGTCAAGATGGCAAGTAAAAAACCTCTAGTGACCTTCCGACCGACAATTCCTGAAGATCTAGAATCTTATAAGCAGTGGCTTCAACAACCAGGAGTTTTGGAAGGGTTTCCCATGTCGGATAAACGGGAAATTGATGATGCGGTCCGTCTTTGGCATCAATATCTTGCTAAAGGAGCTTCGATTACTGCGCTTTATAAGAAAAAACCTGTGGGAGCAGCCAATCTTTATGCTCAAGAGGTTGAAAAATTAAAACACCAATCCCTGTTCGTGATCCTAGTCGATGAGAAGTATCGAGGAAAGGGTATTGGAACTCTTCTTTTGAAAGAGGTCCAGAAGCTTGCGAAAAACAAGTTTGGAATAGAGATCCTCCATCTGGAAGTTTACGATAAAAACCCCGCTATTCGTTTGTACGAAAGGGTAGGATTTAAAAAGTACGCACACCATCCGGACTATCTTAAAGATGTGAATGGGAACTATTTTGGTAAAATCTTAATGCAAATGGAGTTATAATAGAAAGCATGGCTGGTCATAGTAAATGGGCGAATATTAAGCATAAAAAAGAGCGAGCTGATGCAAAAAAAGGGAAAATCTTTTCTCGCATTGCTAAAGAGATTATCTCTGCTGTTAAGCAAGGGGGACCTGATCCAAAAGCCAATACAAAACTTCGTCTAGCGCTTCAAAAGGCTAAAGGTGCAAATGTTCCTTCTGATGTGATTGATCGAAACATCAAAAAAGCAGCGAGTGCTGATCAAGCAGACTTTACCGAACTTACCTATGAACTTTATGGTCATGGTGGTGTTGGAATCATTGTTGATGCCATGACCGATAATAAAAACCGAACAGCATCAGATATGCGGATTGCAACGAATAAAAAAGGGGGATCGATTGCTTCGCCTGGGTCTGTTGCTTTTAACTTTGATCGGAAGGGAGTTCTTCAAATTGGAAAAGATCAAGGCGATGAAGAGACCCTTTTTATGCAAGCGACCGATGTAGGAGCTGATGACTTTGATGTGACAGATGAAGGTTTTATTGTGGTAACGCCTCCAGAACTTCTCTATGAAGTAAAAGAAAAACTCGAGACTAGTGGTTTATCCATACAAGAAGCGAGTTTAGAAATGATTCCAAAGACAACCGTTGCCTGTGATCCTGATACAAGAGAAGCAAACCAGGGGTTGATCGATTTTCTAGAAAATCTTGACGATGTCGATGCTGTTTTTCACAACATGGAGGATTAGACCGAAGGTCTAACCCTTGCAGTCATGAAAGTATTTAAACCAATTTAACATTTCTGTTTGATAACCGATATCCTGAGAGACTTGTGAACGATTTTGTTGATAATTGGCTACTTTAAGCATCGTACTCCTTCCACTTTCTGAGAAGCAAGCATAAAGGCCAACACCTTGTACAAATCCTCTTTCACCCCGTTCAATCATGGCGCTTTTGGTTCTTCGAATTTCGTTTAATAGGCCGCGGCTTTCATCGATGGCATATTCAGGATAAGTCTCATTAAGGGCCGAGATGTACTCTTGGACATCCCCATAGGTGATTTTTTCGGGTTCATCAAAGAAAGGGGCTAGTTCTTGCTGAATGGCTTGTTTATCTTTTTCAAACTCAGGGTAAAGGACAACGGTTTCTTCTCCAATAACCTGCTTTTCAACAACCTCTGTTGAATAGCCCAGCATTCCCCAGACTCCAGTATAAACCTTTTTGGTGACCTCTTCGGTCACCTCTCTGACTTCAGATCGAACGACTGGGTCGATTGAGACAAAAGAACGGGCCAACTCATCTAGCTCATCCAACTTTTCTACTCGTTTTGGAATATAATCTTCAATAATATGAGGCTGAATGCCTCCCATTGCGGTCGACATAAATAAACCCTCCTTTTTCTTTTTAATATAAAAATTATAACATAATTATTAATATAATTTAATATTAAAAATTATTTTAATAAATAATAAAATTGATTTAAGAAGCTCTTACGTAACGAACTCTATCGAAGGATCTAGAGGCATTAGGCGGAACAAAGCTATGGAAATTTGTACGGCTTTTTGGGTCATATTTGACGACAAGCTTATGGAATGCATAAGGCTTAGGGATCGGATGACTCATTCCCTTAATTGTTCTCCAGAAATAGACAATTTTTTTCGCAAGATTGGCTAATCCAAGAGTAATGCCTGTTTCTCTCCAGGCTTCAAGGCGTCTTCCCTTAAACCGATAATTACGTGCATAGGCATCATAGGCGTCGATAGATTGATACTCAGGTAGAAATTCATAGTCTTCTCCTTCAACGAGATGTTCGATCCGGCGGATGTGAGTTCCGAGTTCGGTGATGTGAGGGTTTGTTGAGGTCTCAAGAGGATTAAATACATCCAGTTGAACATCTACAGGGAAGTCTTCACCTCTCATTGCTGCTTCTTGTGCATACCTTTGTAATCCTCGACCCAAGAAAGTTCCGTGAGTAAATAGGGATACCTTATCATTGAATTCTGTTACGTGTCGGATAGACATTTTCACTTGAAGAGCTCTGAGTAAGTCTACGTTATGCAGAATAAAGTCAGAAAAATGCTGCTCTTCTTCTCTGTCGACTTTAAGAGAGCTATGCGTATAGAGCTGAACATTAACGATAGGAATCCGGTTTGTTGTTAAGGTGTGGCGAATAAGATCGTTTTGAGCGTCAAAGCCTCCTAAGCTATTTCCAATTGAAGCAAGAGGGCGGGGAACTCTTCCTTCTAACAGGTGTGCAAATCGTATAAAATCGTCTACATCATAAGGAGCTAACTCAGGGTTTTTCCGAGGATCAACGGAGAGAGCTGTTGCGATATAAGCTTGAGTTAATCTAAGTTGGTCAATTCCTTCTGCTCCTTGTAGAGCTTGATGGATTTGTTCAAGTTGGAAAGCTAACTTTTCTCCCTCATCTGCTGGCATCCGTTTTTCAAAAACTCTTTTTTTGATTTCATGCTGGAGAGCTTCGTGCATTTCATCTACAGGAGCGATGAGAGACTCATAATCTTCTGACTGTTTTGCTTCATTGTAAGCTCTCATTGTCACAGCTAGGTGCCCCATCCAAACCGGCAGAGTAAACTCTTTAAAGAAGTTTTCGTCTTCTTGACGGGTTGAGCTACTATAAAGATAGCCAGCGTGTTTCGCTAAATCTCGAGTTAACGTATGGCCTCCTCTTTGGGCATAGAAGTCTCGGCTAGTATCTCTTGGGGCTCTAATAACAGGAAGAGATGGGTCGTAGTCATCACAAGCGGGTCTTAAGACATACCAAAGCTTTCCGTGACCAGAATCCACACCTTGGTCAACGCGGTAATAAACCGTATGTCCAGAGCTATCTTTGTAAGGTGAGGGGATTAAAGCTCCCACACGCCATGTTCCATCGGATTCACTCCGCATTAAGTGTTTTTTGACGGCAATTTTGGTAATGGCCTCAAAGAAATAACGATCGAGTTTTTCTCGGTTCACAACTTGATTGGGGAAGGGGTTTTTCATCTCATTAAAAACTTGGAGGAGCTCTTGTTGGTCTACCCAGGGACGGAAGGTTTTCCTATCTGAAATTTCTTTGTTATAAGATCCTTTGATGGCTTTAGAAAACTTTCTTCCAGTATAAAGTTTTTCCCATTGGCTTTGCGGGGTTTCTAGTAGGCTTACTAACTTTCCAAATCGATCATGATCTAAATGTTCTGAGCTGACTCCGCTATCATCTCTGACTGCACCAATATAGCGGTAGAGATCGGCAACGGTTCCTTCAGGACCAAATTTTTGTAAAATGGCGCGTGCTTCGCGATCTGTAAAAGGGTGGTTACGGTTTCTAAAAATAGTTAGAAGGTTTTCATCGACTCTATGTTCTGTCAGGAAGTCTTCCATTTTATTTCCTAGCCGGGTGACATCAGACATTTCAATGTTATTCATTCCAATGTTGCAGAAATAAATATATTTCGGTCGAAGAGGATCTCCATTTTTGATCATTTCTTCAAAGTCGAAGTTGTATGTTTTTTGAATCTGCTCCAGCTTTTCTTTTCCAATTTCTCTTTCAAGGAATCCTACATAAGCGCGAATTGCTTGGCGATTTTGATCTTCCCACTGACGCATTTCTTGACGATAGAATATCCTTCGAAAAATCCTTTCAATTGTTGAAAACCCTTTCATCAAATGGATGGCTCCATCTTGAACAACAAATCTTACGCGTGGTTTACTCCAGCTCCATTCATTAAGGATGTTATCTTCTTTAATGGGTGTATTTGTGAAATAATGGGTAGCAGCTCGCGTATACCCATCTTCATGGGAAGGGATTAAAAGCCCTGTCGATTCTGTGAAGGACTTTTGTACAGCTCTTCTGGAGGAAAGGGTAAGTTCTTCGTGGATATCTTGCTGTGTAACCTCAAGAATATGCGTTTGCCCATCCTGAAGTAACAATTTAACATCCCAAGCATTACGCTTGCTGTCATATTTGTAGGCTTCGATCGTGAAAGGGGTTTCGATCACTTTTTGGGCTTCTCTATAGAATACAGAGAGCATTCGAGAAATGATAGGGTTGTTCGGGTGGCTTGATGTTAGCCGAGAAAGCCCATGAGCGGTCTGCTCATAGGTGCCATCAGGAGCCTCTATGTGATGAATAGGAGTAACTTCCACCTCTTATCCCTTTATTCTCGTGTTATTGCGCAATAAATATAAAGATTATAACATATTTTTTATTAATAAATTATATAAAAAATATTTTAATGTTTAATAAACTGGTATATTCTAGTGTAAGCTGTTAGCAATGTAAGACTTATAAAAACAAGGGTGATAAGGGTAAATAGAGGAGGAAAGAGGACCATTAGAGCAAAAAAGATAAAGGCTTCTCCTCTTTCAATGAGCCCTGGGCTATAATGGAAGCTCTTCTCGGAGTCATTCTGCTCAAAAATGCCAACGACAAGAAAAGTAGTGACGCAGATAAGAATAGCTCCTAGCATCCCAAGACTTAAGAATGCTCGCTTTTCAGGACAATAGAGATAGAGTCCTAGAATAATTGCAAACTCTACGAGTCGATCTGCCGTGATATCCAACACAGCTCCTTTAGGTGAGTCTTTTTCTAAATGACGTGCCAAAGAGCCATCAAGTGTATCAAAAAAGCCGCTGAAACTTAGAAAAACTAGGGCTGAAATAGAGCTTTGAAAATAAAGACAAAAAGGGATCAAAGCTCCTGTTAATACCCCTAAAAGGGTAAACATCTGTGGAGAAAATCGATGGATGAGTTTCCATTTTAAAAGGGGGTGAATAATAAGACGTTGGTAAGGGGCTCTAAAATTGCTATCGATCACGTCTTAATCGTTTAACAAATATTGGGATTAAAGCAAAGAGAGCTAAGACGACCAAAGCGATCTTAACTTCAATGTTAAAAACAGTTTCAATAGAGAATTCTTTTCCCGAATCGAAGATAGCACCTAATCCATTTCCAGCTTGAGTAAAGACATAGGCTCCAGGAATGATTCCAACAAAAGTCGTCCAGAGATAAGTGCGGGTTTTGACGTTAAAAAACGCAGGAGCAATATTGACAAGCCAAAAAGGAACAAGGGGAATAAGCCGTAAAAAAAGGAGATAACTTGCTGTATTTTTCTGAAATCCTGCGTCCATTTTTGAAAGGAAAGGACCAGCTTTACGTTTTAATAGATCTCCAATTGCAGTGCGAGCTGCTAAGAAGATAATCGTTGCTCCAATGGTTGCTCCTACAACAACATAAATTGTACTTAAGGGAACCCCAAAGAGAAATCCGCCAATGATAGATAGAAGAGCTCCACCCGGAAGAGATAGAGCTGTCATTACAATATAAAGGAGTACAAACAAACTGAGTGTTAAGAAGGGGTATTGATCAATATAGGAGAGAATAAGGTGACGATTTTCTTTGATATTTTCAAAAGTTAGGTACTGAGTGACACCAGAGAAATAGGCAATAAGCATTAGGATAATAATAATGATAAGAGGAAGCCACTTTTTCATTGTTTTTACGAAGTTATTTCGTTATCTCCAAAAACATAGCGATTATTCATTGCACTTTTTCATTTTTATTCTCTATATAGAAGAATAGGTATTATGAACGTAGAAAAAAAACGCATCTTAGAAAATCAAAAGCGCACCAAGTATTGGAAACATTGGGGACCGTTTCTTGCTGAAAGGCAATGGGGAACCGTTCGCGAAGATTATAGCTTAGATGAAAAAACTTGGGATTATTTCCCCTATGAGCTGGCAATGGAAAGAGCCTATCGTTGGGGCGAAGATGGGATTGCCGGGATCTGTGATAGTCATGCGCGCCTATGCTTTGCATTAAGTTTTTGGAATGAAGAAGACCCCTTTATAAAAGAGAGAATCTTTGGTCTTGCTAATCCTGAAGGAAATCATGGGGAAGATGTCAAAGAATACTACTACTATCTCGATAATACTCCGACCCATACCTACATGAAATATCTCTATAAATATCCTCAAGCAGCCTTCCCTTATGATGGACTTCGAAAGGTTAACGCAAAAAGAAGCCAAGATGAAGGAGAATATGAGCTGATCGATACGGGAATTTTTGATCATGATCGTTACTATGATGTTTTTGTTGAGTATGGAAAAAAGAGTCCTGAGGATATTGCGATCCGCGTAACGATCCATAATCGAGGAAATGAGGAACGAACGCTTCATCTTCTTCCCACATTTTGGGCACGTAATCTTTGGTTTAAAGATGGAGTCGAAAAACCAGAGTTTTCCATAGCCAATGATGGGAAAGCCATAAAAGTAGAGCATTATCAACTAGGAACCTGGTATCTTCATGGAGACGATGGAGGAGAGCTTCTTTTTACTGAAAATGAAACGAAAGGAATGGGACCTTACGCAAAAGATGGGATCAATGAATATCTTATTTCTGGAAAAAAAGAAGCGGTGAATCCTGAGAAAAGAGGGACAAAGAGTGCTTTTCACTATACTCTTAAAGTTCCTCCTAATGAACAAAGGGAAATCCACCTTCGGTTAACAAAAGATGATGATACTTCTTTAAAAGATGTCGGAAAAATTCTTAAAGCGCGTTATCGAGAAGCCGAAGAGTTTTATGGAGAGATTCTCCCTTCTGATTTGACTGAAGAACATCGAATGATAGCCAGGCAAGCATATGCTGGTCTTTTGTGGAACAAAATGTACTATAACTTGGTCATTCCAGAATGGCTTAAAGGAGATGAAGAATTTAACCCTCCCCTGCCTCCTCGTGATCCCTGCAAAGCTCGAAATAGCGATTGGCTTCACCTTTATTCCGATGATATCGTTTCAACGCCTGACAAGTGGGAATTCAACATGTTCTTTTCATGGGATACTGCTTTCCACGCTCTTCCTCTGGCGACTCTTGATGCAGATTATGCAAAGCATCATATGACTCTTCTAACACAAGAGTGGTATATGCATCCTAATGGGATGCTTCCTGCTTATGAATGGAATTTTAATGATGTTAATCCTCCTGTTCATGCATGGGCAACCTGGCGTGTCTTTAAAATTGACGAAAGGGTCAACGGATCTAAAGACCGAATCTTTCTAGAGAAGGTTTTTCAAAAGCTTTTATTGAATTTTACTTGGTGGGTGAATCGAAAAGATAATGCTGGAAAGAATATTTTTCAGGGAGGATTTTTAGGGCTCGATAATATTAGTGTTTTCAACCGAAGCTCTGAACTTCCACCAGGGTCAACCTTGTATCAGTCTGATGCAACGAGTTGGATGGGAATGTTTACCCTTAATATGCTTACGATAGCTTTTGAGCTGGCTCAAGACGATCGTGCCTATGAAAATATGGCGAACAAGTTTTATAACCATTTCCTTTTGATTGCCGATGCGATCAATCACGAAGAGCTTCATTCCAAACCGTTATGGAATGAAGAGGATGGTTTTTATTACGATGTCTTGAGAAGAGATGATGGAACTGAATACCCACTGAAAGTACGTTCTCTTGTGGGGCTTATGCCCCTTCTTGCTGTTTCAACAATTGAACCAGAAATTCTTGGTAAACTGCATGTTTTTAAACGAAAGATGGATTGGTTTTTAAATAATCGACATGATCTTTGTGAGAAAGTCGCTTGTATGAAAACACCTGGGCAAAAAGACCGGCGTATCCTTTCCATTGTTGATCGAGACAAACTCACAAAACTTCTTAAGGTTATGCTGGATGAAGAGGAATTTTTAAGTCCCTATGGGATCCGTTCTATTTCTAAATATCATAAAGAGCATCCCTTTAAACTTGAAATTGAAGGGAAAACATTTTGTGTTGACTACGAACCTGGGGAATCTAGAAGCCGTCTCTTCGGAGGAAATTCGAATTGGAGGGGGCCAATTTGGTTTCCGATCAATGTCCTTCTGATTGAAGCCCTTCAAAAGTACCATCATTACTATGGGGATGAATTAAAAGTTGAGTTTCCAACAGGTTCAGGTATCGAAATGAACCTTTGGGATATTGCTGCAGAACTTTCTAAACGACTTGTCAAAATCTTTGAAAAAAATGAAAAGGGGGAGCGCCCAGTTTTCGGAGAGCGTCCCAAGTTCCAATCTGATCCTCATTTTCAAGATTACATTCTATTCCATGAGTATTTTCATGGATGTTCTGGTCAGGGACTTGGTGCGAATCACCAAATGGGTTGGACCGCAGCCGTAGCCAAGTTGATCAAACAACTGGGCGACTACGGTCACATTTAAGAAGCTAATCTACTTTGCTTTAACCGTTAAGACACCTTCAGCAAGAGCGCCACCGGCAGAGCTTAAAGCAACAACGCGGTAGGTATAGGTCTTTTTCGATTTCAGATTATTATCTGTAAACTTTAAAGGACCTTGTCCACTGACTGTTCCAACAAGCTTAGAGTCGCGGTAAATATTGAAAGTCTCTTGAACAGAAGAAGTCCAAGAAAGTTTCACGAAACTGTTAGTTTCTGTAAGGAAACGATCTCTTCCAGTTTTTCCCGTAACCGTAAAGTCGTCCATGGGAGCTACAATAAACTCAATCCAAACAGGAAAATTAAAAGGAGAAATTGTATCGTCCACTGTGCCAATGACTGTTAAGCTTGCCATATTAATAATGGAAACAGAATTTCCTCCAGCATTGGCGACAAAAGCCTGTGTGCCATCGGGGCTAAACTTGATTCCAAAAGAGTTAGAAAATGTGGAAGAAGGATCATTTATCAATCCTGTGACAGTTTGAGTTCCTACATCTACAATGGCAACGGTATTATTTCCTTGATTAGTGACTAGGGCTGTTGTTCCATCAGGGCTAACTTCTACGGTTTTAGGTGAACTAAAAGGAAATGCAGCGTCATTGACTGTTCCTGTAACGGTTTGAGTCCCCACATTGATCACAGAAACGGTATTATTATTTTGATTTGCAACAAAAGCGAGAGTTCCATCAGGAGTAAAACTAATATACTCAGGTTCATCAAAAGGTCCAGCAGCATCATTGACGGTTCCAGTAACTGCATCTGTTGAAACATCTACCACGGATACAGAACTTGGGGAATCATTGGGTATGAAAAGCAATGTTCCATCAGGTGTAATTCCTCCTCCATCGGGAGTAGAAAAGGGACCAGCTGCATCATTAACCGTTCCAGTGACAGTTTCAGTTGCGACATCAAAAATTGAAACAGTATTGTTGTCTTCATTGACGATATATCCTTTTGAACTATCAGGAGTAATTAGAATAGCAATAGGCTCATCAATAGGTCCAGCGGCGTCATTGATAATTCCTGTGACTGCAAGAGTGGCCATATCAATTACTGCAACAGTGTTATTTACAGTATTGCCTACAAAAGCTTTTGTTCCGTCAGGGGTAATAGAAACTAAGCCTGGGCCGCTAAGAGGAGCAACTGTATCATTAACTGTTCCGATCACATCTTTTGTCGCAGCATCTACAATAGCTATCGTGTTAGCACCGACATTTGTAACGAGGTAATTAGGAAAGGCATTGATACATGCAAAAATAAAGAAAAATAAAAAAGTTTTGAAAAATGTCTTCATCGCTTCATCCTCATAAGGTTTTAAGATTGAAAGAATGATAGAAAGTTAAAGATATTTTTTATAGTTTTTTTTTACCTGAAAGCTGCCAACATTTTGAAAAATTGGTAGCTTTTGCATGTTGGTTTACTTTGCTTTGAGTGAAATGCTACCTGTTGCAGCAGGACCGAATGAGTCTTCCGCAATCACTTGATAAGTGTATCTTCTTTTTCTCTTAAGATTATGATCTTTATAAGCCCTGAAATCTCCAGCGGGAAGGCTGGCAATATGAGTTCCATCTTGATAGATTTTATATAAAATAGGGATAGCTCCATCCAGAGGAATTGACCAATTGAGTTGAATGTAGTGGTCGGTTTCAATAAGAAAGGTATCTTTTTTTGCTTTTCCGCTTACTGCAATCGATTGAAGAGGTAGAAGAAAATTTGTAAGAACAAGACCATGAGGACTAGTTCCTGCGGGAACAGGGATGGTTGCTGTAACTGTATTTGTCGTAAGGTTGATGACACTTAGAGTATTGTCGCTTGCGTTTGTAACATAGGCAACTCTTCCATCTGATGAGACAGCAATATCTATGGGGTTATCTCCTACAGGAATAGATCCTAAGACTGAAGTGCCTTGAAGAATGGTGATATCATCTGAGCTTTGGTTTGCTACATAGACAAAACCTCCAATGGAACTAGTGGCAATTCCAAATGGAGAGTTTCCAACTGCAAATGTTGAGGTAACAGAATTTGTTGAGGTATTGATGGCAACGACTTGATCTGCTCCAGCAATTGTAACATAAGCAAGAGCTCCGTCTGGTGATAGAGCTATTGCAACAGGATTAGGTCCAACGCTTATAGTTGTTGTCACAGTGTTTGTTGATGTATCGATCACACTAACATCTCCACTCCCATTATTTGCGACATAAGCAAAGGCTCCATCGGGTCTTACAGCAATTCCTTGAGGACTTGTTCCGACGGGAATTGCTGTGATGATGCTATTTGTAGCAGTATTGATCACACTAACAGTACCTGGAGTACTTTCTCCGACATAAGCATAGCTTCCATTTGGGGTAAAGGCAATCCCTGTAGGAGAAGGCCCAACAGGAATGTTGGTTATTACACTATTTGTTGTAGTGCTAATTACAGTAACAGTAGATAATCCATTGTTGGAAACGTAGACAAGGGAATTATCAGGATTAATCGCTAGTGTTATGGCAGTTCCGCCAATAGGAATGGGTATTCCCAAGGCGTTTGTGGTGGTGTTGACAAGGGAAAGATCAGTACTCCCTTTTCCTGTGACATAGGCAAAACTATCACTAAAAACAAAATTGCTTTTCAGTGCAAAGAAAAGGAGCAGAAGAAGTCTTAAAAACTTTTGCTTCATGGCCACCTCATTTTGCTTTAATGGTTGTAGTTGTCGAAGCTAGAGGACCTATCTCATCTTCAGCGACAATTAAATAGCTATAGGTTTTATTTTTCTTCCGATTGTGATCTTTATATGTTCGAGTATCCCCAGCAGCGATTGTTGCAATCAGAACTCCATCGCGATAAATTTTATAATGAAGAGGAATAACTCCTTCAAGAGGTGTGGACCAACTCAGTTGGATATAAATATCAGATTCAATCAAAAAGCTATCGCTTTTACTTTTTGCTGTAGCAGTTAGATTTCCTTGAGGGGTAATGGTAAGACTTGGGGTAATGGCAACTCCAATAGGAGATGAAACTCCAATAGGGATTGTTGTTGTGACAGAGTTTGTTGCAATGTCGATCACACTAACACTATCACTCCCATTATTTACAATATAGGCAAAACTACCATCTGGAGTAATGGCAACTCCTGCAGGGGCCCCTCCAACGGGAACTGTGGCTACCACAGTATTCGTTGCAGTATTGATCACGCTAACATTTCCAGAACCTGAATTTGCCACGTAGGCAAAGTTGCCATCAGGTGTTATAGCAATGATTTCTGGGCTTGATCCTATTGGAATGGTTGCTGTGACTGCATTAGTCGTAGTATTGATGACAGAGACATTGTTCGTATTGAAGTTGGTCACATAAACAAAGCTTCCATTGGGAGTACTTGCAACCCCATTTGGACCTGTTCCTACTCCAACTGTAGTGGTAACCGTACTGGTTGCTGTATTGATCACACTGACATTATTAGATCCTGAGTTTGTGACGTAGGCAAAATTTCCATTTGGTAAAAAAGCGATATGATCTGGAGAGATTCCTACACTAATTGTTCCAACGACACTATTGGTTGCTGTACTGATTACATCCACAGCATTTGCAAAAGCATCAGCGACATAAGCTAGTGTTCCATCAGGTGAAATGGTGATGCCTTCAAGAGATGCTCCTACAGGGATGGTTGCAACGATGGTGTTTGTTGCTGTATCGATGACAATGACATTTCCCAAGCCTTCAGTTACATAAGCAAAGTTGCCATCAGGGGTAATTGCAGCAAAGAATGAACTTGCACCAACAGGAATGGTTGTTAGGACGGTATTCGTTGTAACGTTGATGACTTCAACTCCAGGACCTCCTTTACTTGGGACATAGGCAAAGTCATCTGCAAATGCGACGAAATTGTGTAGAGCAAGAACTAGGGTAAAAATGATAGTAAAGGTTTTCTGTTTCATGGATTGCCTCATTTCACAGCGCTTTAAAAATTTTAAAGTTATTTTTTAATAGCTGTTTATTTATTCGCAAGCGAATTCACTAATTAGCCGTTGAGGGTTGAAAAAAGTTCGAAAAAAGTCTTTTTATGATTCTGAACTTGAAAGTGTAATTGTTGCGAGGAGGGGAATATGTTCTTCACTGCGTGGATCCCCTATATGCTGAATTCCCTCAAGTTGGCTATAGACTCCATTTCCCCTTTTTGGATAGGAAGCCCCAGCAGCGGAATAATTATTAGGATCTGTTTGATAAACATACTGAGAAGGAATTTCACAAATGATATTTGCCTTTTGATTAATGAAAACATTGTCATAAGTTTCAGTATTAACGTAGCTACTATCGTTTGTGCCACATTGAATTAAGTTCGAGATATTCGACCATGTTGTCCCTGTTTTTTGGGAAAGAGCATCACGAAAAGCATTGCTGTTTTCTTGAAAAGAAGACTTATTTGCTTGATAATTGATATCTCCAGCAAGAATGACTTGAGACGCATTCCCCCCTAAATCTTGGATGGCTGCTTCGATTTGATCCAAAAGGGCATCATGAGAGCCATGGTCAGGATGAATACCAATAAAAATGACATTTGCCTGTGAGTCTCTTTCGGTTAGAGCGATTGCCATAAAGCCCCGTCCTAACTGTTGTGCAGCGCAGCAACCTTGATTTGGAGGAGTCGGTGACCAGAGGGTTTTAAAGGTGTATTTATTTGTATTGTATATCAGTGTGAGCGCCTCGTTATAACCCGATGTCGTTCCTGGGCACGTATGACATTGAAAATCATAGCCGGAGAATGACCATTCTAGGCAACTCTTATCATCTTTTGCAGACTGGCATTCAACTAAGCAAGCTAGATCGACGTGATTACCTGAGAGGGCCGCTGCAATGAGACCTTGTTGGTTGCCTTGTGTTTGGTGGCAACAAAGCTGTCCAGGCTTTCCGTACTTCATATTGTACTGTAGAACATTAATAGTTGAGGTCGCTTCAGCATGGATGACTGAAAAAATCAAAGATAGGATAGAGATTCCTAAAATAAGGCAATTTTTAAACATACAATCCTCCACTAAGTTGATAAGGGATTCATTTGTAAACTTCAAATAAGTTTTTGTCAATGAATCTCTAGCCTTAGCATTAAGGAAGAGAAATGTATGTGCCTTCCATTTTTAAATTTTCAGCAGTAATCCCTTCATACCGGAAAGCTTTTCCATCAGGTTGCTTTCCTTCAAGCATGATAGCGATCCGCTTGGGATTTTTGCGTGAAAGGAATGTATAGGTATCTTTCTTAAAATCTTCATAAGAAAGCTCTTTAAGAGCAGCAATCAACTTTTCTCGTCTTTCGAAGTCTCCCTTATAGGTATAAGCAAGGGTATGGAGTTGACTGGCCATTTGCCCTAAATTTGTAGGAGGGGTTTCTAAAAGAGTAATGACGTTACTTTTAATCAGTTCAAACCGTCCTTCTGAAAGGATTGTTTCAAAATCTTTGATGTAGGTTTCTAAAAAGAGTTCGAACCGAGCAATCAGCTCATCTGGTTGATGTGAAGTCGATTGAACAAGGAATAGGTTATAAAGCTGCTCTTCTTCTTCTGCACTCATCGCTTTTGCAATATAGGCAGTTTGCTGTTTTGTTCGAAGTGTATCAAAGAAGTCTTCTTGTAAAGCGGTTCCTAAAATGGAGTGGGAAGCTTTTTTAGGGAAAGTCACCCCTCCTTGCTGAATCATAAGAATGGCAGCATTTCCAAGGCTTTCTGTTTGCGCAGGAACTTTATAAGGTCCCTGAAAAGCAGAGAGTGTTAGCATTTGTTTTTTCTCATGATTCTTCTTAGGATAGGGATTGGCTCCAAGTTTTTCATGAATGGTTGTCCATGTTTGATGCGCCTCTTTTTCTGTCATATTCCCTGCAAAAAGAGCTTCTAAATAGCAATCATCCAAAAGATGATCTGCAAAAGAAAGATAATCTTCATAAGTAAGATTTTGAAGAGCTGCAACTTTTTCTAGGTGTTTGGGAGCATTATTAAAAAGGAGATTTTGGTAAATCTCAATGCCTTGGACCATTGGCATCGCTTTTCCAACATTAGCATAGTTACTCTTCAGTGCAACGCAATAGAGTTCGAACTCTTCCTTGGTCATTTTACAGTTTTTGAGTTCAATTAATGTTTCTTTGAGTAGTAGAGGTGCTTTTTCGCTATAGCCACCGATTTGAAGAGAAAATTTCATATCACTGGGATAACAACACATTCCTAAGGATGCCGGCTCTGCGAATGAAAGAATAGGAGCAAGTTTCTCGTCTAAGGTATAAGAAAAGAGATCAAAGAGAACGATTTGTCGAGCGGTTCCATCAATTAATGGAGTATAAATGTTGAAGAGCCATGAAATCTCGGGAACTTGGTATTGTGTATCTTCCCAGAAGTATAGAGTTCCACGGTCGTTTTCAACCAACTTTTGTGGACGTGGGGTTACATGAATGGTGCCATCCCCTTCATTTGTAACGAGTTTTAAGTTGCTTGGAATAAAGTGATTTTGCTCAGGAAGAGCAATATTCGGGTGGGGAGGAAGTGTATTCCAAGCAGTTAAGGTTTCTGGTGAAATTTTTCGGGTCGCATATTCAGCACCTGTCCAAGTTTCTTTTTTATCAGGGTGGATTCCTGTTAGTTCTGGTGATGCAATTACAAAATAAGCTGCACTTTCCGGAGTAAGGTTTGTTAAAAATTTTTGAGTTTCTTCACTATTATAGGTTGTGGGAAGTGTTGTTTTTAAAGGATAGGTTTCTAGGGGTTCATCAATAAGATTATGGGCATGGTTTTGAACAAAAGCATAAGGAGTGATTCTCGATTGAAATTCGTAGTCGATTTTTGCCATTGTTTTCATTTCATTGAAGATATAGGGGGGAATACCACTTGCTTTCAAAGAGTTTAGTGTCTGGAAACATCTTTCTATGACAACTTCGAATTGTTCAGCTCCTTGAGGGGTAAGATCAAAGCTAATAGAGAAAAGGCCCGTTTCTTTACCTGCACGCATCATTCCTGAAGAAATATCTTCAATAAGCCCTTCGTCTTTAAGTTGAGTATAAAGACTTGAAGCATGACGCCCTCCAAGAATGTATCCCAAAAGGTTGTGTGCCTTGTTATCGAAATTTTGCACATATTCAGGAGATAGTTCCCATTCGATCGAAAGGGAACGGAGATCTTTAAAAGGTTTCACCGCTATGATATTTCCCTCTTGTCTTTCTGAAAAAAGCTTTTCTTTTGAAGAGGGAATCAAGGTTGGTGATTGTGGAACAGAGGAGAAAAGGCGAGTCGTCTGAGCTTTTAGTTCTTCAATGGGAAGAGTTGAGTATAAGACAAGGTGGGCACGATCTGAGCTATAATTATTTTTATGCCAGCGTTTGACTTCTTTTTGTGGAATCCCTCCAAGGGTTTCTGCATTTCCTGTGCTGAAAAGGGCATTAGGGTGGTTAGGATTTCCTGTTTCTTTAAGGACCATCCAAAGGCGAGACCCATCACTTTCAATATTTTTATCATGTTCTTGATCAACAGCATGAAGTTCTCTTTTAATCCCTGAAGGATTAAAGAGGGGGTCGATGAACATGTGCGAAAACATATCGAGGGTTGTTAAGAAGGCATCGTTATTAACAGAGAAGATGTAAACAGTCCGGTCAGGAGCAGTATATGCATTTAAAGTTCCTCCATTGTCCCAAACTTGTTTATCATAGGAATTTTCTTCAGGATAAGTTTCTGAGCCCATAAAGAGAAGATGTTCTAAAAAGTGGGCAATTCCTGCATATTGAGGGTCATCATTCCAAGAGCCGACCTCCATCGAAAGAGCAGCAGCGGATTGATCAGCTTTGGGATCAGAGATTAGATAAGCTTCAAGGCCATTATTCAGGCGGATCTTTGCTGTTTTTCTTTCAGAGAGGGAACGGGTTAGGATTTTTAGATCGCACTGATCTTGGACTTCTTCATAGCCTTTAGGGCCATCTGCCCAAATAAGAGAGGTTATACCGACTAAAGATAGGATCAGAGTTCTCATAATTTTCTCACAATTGTTTGGGTAATCTTAATCATTAAAGTACAGGTTCTCTACTTTTCATGACAATATGAAACTACTTGGGAAATTTCTCGTATTCCTGTTTGACGCAATCCCATAGATAGTCTGCTCGAATACGTCTTTTATCTTTTTTATCTGTTGTTTTTTCAGCTCCAGGAAAGTTCTCCATATCTACTTCTTCTCCAAAGTGAAGATGGATAGCTCCTCCACGTGTAACGCGTGTTTCGCCTAATTCAACCTCTGTTGTTTCCGGAGGGGGAAGAAGATGGTAAGTTGACAGAGCAAGCGGGAAAAAATGAGTCGTGGTCTTTCCTTTTTGTGCCATAAGATAGAACATTTCAATGCTTTGAGGATCAAAAGGAGCAACTTCAATGACTCCTTCTGCATTGGCTCGATCTCTTCCTCCACTTGGTGCAACATAAATGGCGTGTCCTCCTTCGGTAAGAAGTTCAACCATCCGTTCCATCGTACGCTTGTTGTGCATTTGTTTTTCATGCTTTTGTTCCGGAGGATTATCAATATACTTTTTCGAATGAATACACAGAAGATTCCGCCCCATACTAAAAGGGATAGCTAAAGGATCAGATGTAACACGTGTTCCAGCAACAAAAATAAGTTCTTCAGCAAATTTAGGATGCATTTTTTCAAGAAGGATGCTGATAGCTTGAGGATCGGCTTCGATCTGATGATTAGCAAAAAGAATGACGTTTTCTTTCTTTTTAAGGAAAGATTCCATGTACTCGAGGTTAATCGCACCCGACACAGTGGAATTAGGAAGGTCAACTAGAGGACGGAGAAAATCAATTCCGAATTTATAATAGTCAAAAGGGGCACGGATTTTTTCATGGTAAGGCTCGAACATAAAGGGTTTTTTAAACCCATCTTTAACAAGTTCAATAAAGGTATCGAAGATTCCTATGTAGTTTTCTGGATCTTCTCCATGTTCGATGATGACTTCTTGGTAACTATCCAAAAATTCCCGAAAAATTTGGGGGTATTTTTCTGGAATCGCCTTTGAAGAAGCAAGATCCTCGATTTTTTTTAGAAGCTTTTCGAATTTACCATTCAATTTTTTGTCCATCGGCAAGGGAATAAAATTCAAAGCTATTTAAATGAAGCTCGTCATTCTTTTTAAATGAAATTTCACCTTTCCATTTTTTTGCAAGTTTTAAAAGAAGGTTCAAATCGCCCTTGGAAAGGAAGTCATACATTTGAGGATGTACAACCAGTTCTACTTGTTGTTCTTTATGCATGGTCATGAGTTTTTTAATGGCGCGCTCGATCTCTATAGAAGTACTCTCAAAGTTTTTGATTATTCCTTTTCCATTGCAGTAAGGACAAGGAACAAAAAGTGTCTGGATTAAAGACTCTCTTGTTCGTTGACGTGTCATTTCTACAAGTCCAAAGTCACTCATTCCTAAAATCGTACATTTAGCAGAGTCTTCTTTCATGGCCTCTTTTAATGTGTCTAGAACTCTTCTTTGGTTTCTACGATACCGCATATCGATGAAGTCACAAATAACAAGCCCACCAATATTCCGAATGCGGAGCTGACGAGCAATTTCATCAGCAGCTTCCATATTGATGCGAACAAGTGTTTCTTCTACATCAATATTTTCATTCGATGAAGTACTTCTTCCTGAGTTTACATCAATTGTGTACATCGCTTCGGTTTTATCAAAAAAGAGGTATCCACCACTCTGAAGCCAAATTTTTCGTCTTAAGCACCGCTCTATTTCATTTTCTACAGCAAAACGATCGAACATCGGAATTTTATCGCGGTAACATTCAAGCTTTAAGACATGGTCTCCCTTGTAACGGTTGTAGATCTGACGACAGTACTGGTAGGTCTTATAGTCATCGACAAGCATCCGTGTAAACTTTTTATTGATGGCTTTAAGGACAGCTTTTTTTACGAGATCAGATTCTCTGTAAAGACAAGAGGGTTCTTCTGCTTTCTTAAAGTCTTCCTGAATTTTTTCCCATGTTGCTAAAAGCTCTGTAGCTTCAGCAATGAGCTCATCTGTGGAAGCACTTGCACTCGCAGTCCGGCAGATCAATCCCATCTTTTGAGGCATTTCGAAAGCGCGGATGATTTTTTTTAGCCTGTCCCTTTCTGAACGGTCTGTAATTTTTCTCGATACCCCTCGATGTGGAGTATTAGGGAGAAGAACGAGATAACGACCAGGAATCGTTATATTTGAAGTAAGGCGGGCACCTTTAGAGCCAATAGGTTCTTTAACAACTTGAACAAGAACGGGATGTCCAATCTCCATGAATTTTGAGATATCGGCATCTTTTAGTTCTCGGGTTTTAATAGAGCTTACATCACAGTCCCACTCAAACTCCATATCAAACATTTCTTGGAATTTCTGAGTGTTCTCAACGATATCGCTGATATGAATAAAGCCGTTTTCTCCTTCGTTGATAGCAATAAAAGCTGATTGAATGTTGTGCAAAATATTGATGACTTCTCCACGGTAAATGTTACCTGTGAGTTGTCGATTAGATTTTCGCTCAACAATCAGATCTTGAAGTTTTCCAAACTTTAATATTGCGCATCGTTTTTCCTTAGAAGTCACATTTAGAAGAATTTCTTTCATCGGTTTCACCAGTGCGTGTCAGATTTTGCAAAGTCTAATCATACATTATTCAACAATCTATTTCAAGGACTCGAGCAAACTCTATTTTGTAAGAAAAACTTTATTTAGGTTTGTACATATCATGATTCAAAAATTGGCTTTTGGCTGTATCATCTGAGCTCCAAAATTCTTAGAGAACTCTCAATTTTGAAGCACGATGTCTCTATAGTTCTTAGGTTCTAAAGTTGAGATTTGATTTTAGAAAGAAAGTTATTTTGAACCAGTTTAAGAGCTCCTTTAAAGCCATATTTGAGGGCTTCAGAGGAGGCATCTCCATGACATTTGACAATGATTCCATCGACGCCACAAAGAACGGCACCAGGATATTCAGCAGAATAAAGTTCTTCTTCTAATCTTTTGAGAAGGGGTTTTGAAAAAGGGATGAGGTTTTTATTTTTATGCATTGTTTCAAGGATAAAAGAAGAAATGCCCTCTGCTGTTTTTAAGAAAACATTTCCAGTAAAGCCATCAGTGACAAGAACATGGATATTCCCAGTAAAGACCTCTTTTCCTTCTACATTTCCAGCAAAAGGAGCTTCTTCTTGATTGAACTCTTGGAGCAGTTGGTAGGTTTCACGCAGTTCACGTCTTCCTTTTTTTTCTTCTGTTCCAATATTCAAGAGACCAACAATCGGCTTCTTTATTCCTCTACTCTTTTGATAGGCAACACCCATTTTAGCAAAATGTACAAGATGGATAGGTGTACACTCGATATTTGCTCCGACATCAATGACTGCAACAGGCTCTTTCTGAGTAGGAAGAAGAGTAATTAAGGCCGCCCTTGAAATCCCAGATAGCATTGGAAGAGTCATCGTTGCGCTGGCTATGAGAGCTCCTGTATTTCCTGTTGATAGAAGAGCGTCGATTTTCTTTTCTTTTAGGAGTTTCATCCCCATGAACATCGAAGCACCTCTTTTTTTTCGAATAGAAGTTAGAGGGTCATCATCCATTTCAATGACTTCTTCAGCGATGATAACTTCAAGTTCATGTTCTTTGAAACCTTTAGCTTTGCGAAAAGCTTCAATAGGTGTTGTCATCTCTGGTGTAACAAAAAGTGTTAGGCAAAAAGAATCCGTGATCTCTGAATAGAGAATATGGAGAGTTTCGAGGATATGGTCGGGGCTTTTTAAATCCCCACCCAAGAGATCTATTCCAATTGTTGGAACTTTACTCTGCTGTTTCTTCTGAGAGGATTGCACGTCCTCCGTAGTATCCACAGAAGGGGCACATACGGTGGGGGAGGTGCATTTTTCCGCAATTTGAGCAAGTTGAAACATGTTTCTCTTTTTTTGCATGGTGTGCACGTTTACTATTTTTTCGCGCGTTTGAATGTCGATTACGTGGGACTGCCACTGTTCTACTCCTATTTGAGGTCTGCAAAGGGAAATTGAGTTTCCCCTTTATCTAAATAATTCTTTAATTCAGCCCGCTTGGGACAGTTTCCCATACATTCTACAAAAGAAGGGACTTCTAGTAAAACGGCTTCTCTCATGGGATCTGTATAATCGTAAATATGTCCTTTAATATTTGCAACTTCTTCTGTGTGATAAAAAGAAGAAATAACAATTTTCTTTTGGATACGCTCATTACAGATAAGACAAGGAATCTCAGCCTCAGTCTTAATTTTAAGCTGAATAATCAAATGATCCTCAGCTAGATAAGCTTTTCCAGAGAGCTGGACAGGATTTTTAAACTGAAGATCTTTCTCATGAACGTCCATGATCTCAGGAGAAAGGGTTTCATCAATTTTTTCTGTCTGGCCATCTCCAAGACGGTCAATATAAATTTTAAGAAAACTTCTCATACGAGAGTAAAGTTTAGAGAAGACAAAGATAAACATCAACGGTGAAACTATCCTGAGTTAAGGATATTTTTTAATTTCAATCTCTTGGTTCTTTATCTCAAGGATAATGTGATCAAAACATACCGAAAAAACTCGCTAAAAAATCCAAAAAAGTAACTCAATCCTTAAATTTAAGGTTGGCCCATCAATTAAAAAAAAACTTTGATTAAAAAATTCTTATATAGTTAGAATGCTTGCTTTATAAAGCCTTATCTTAAGGAGGAATTACAATGACACAATGGCTACAATATGTTAGTCCTCAACCACTAACAGACATCACTACTAGCCTATATAAAGCAGTAAAAGCACCTGAGTATAAATTTGACAACGAAGATTTTCGCACAGCTCTAAAAGTTGTTGCGTACGCACTTTCTCGTATTGCTATTGCGGGAGCGATTTACTATGGAATGAATAAGTACAAGACTGATGTGACGCGAACAACGATTGCAGGAGCATTAATTTCAGCACCCGCAACGATTCTCTTTTGGTCAGGTAGGTTTTTAGTTTCTGGTGCTGAAGCGCTTAAAGCGAATTATCGTACCCCTTTTACGCGAAGCTTTGCGACCGCTGCTTTCCAAACTATTGGAGCTTTAGTTCTTTCTGGTTGCTATAAGGGCATTGGTTTTAGAATTGGTCTTGTTGAGTGGCTAGTTCTTCCAAGAGTTTTTGGTAAGCTTGAAACGGATGGACGTTCTTATTAATTAAGTGATTCAACTATAACGCGAGCAGCTTCTTTGCTCGCGTCTTTTTTCCCAAGAAAGTTTTTTAGTTTTTTACATTTTTCAATACAGTTGGAACGGATGTATTCACTGAGCATAAATTCTTGGGCTTTTTTGTAAAGAGTTTCTTCTTTTAGATGGGGTCCAAAAAGTTCTGGGAAGAGTTCTCCACTGAAGATAATATTGGGAAGTGCAAAATGAGGAAGATCGATCCGGAAAATATTCTGAGCAATGAAAACATCCAGAGGGTTGATGGCATAGGTGACGACTGTTGGAATATGATGAAGAGCGAGCTCAAGTGTGACTGTTCCTGATGTTGCAATTGCAAGATGAGAAGCTCTCATGAGTTCATACGAATGCTCGGATTTGATAATCAAGAGATCTTCCCCTTGTTCTTTAAGAAGGGGAAGGAACCTTTCATCAGAACAAGAAATAGCAATCAAGAGGTCTGGATTATCTTTTTGAATTTTCTTTGCCACTTTTATTTGAAGAGGGAAATTGCGCCGGATTTCTTTTTCTCGACTTCCAGGGAAGATAGAAAGGATAGGGCGCTCACTTTCAATGTCGTATTGATGATTCCAGTGGGGCTCGTAACAATGATTTCCAATTCTTGAAATCAATGGATGTCCTACATATGTGGCGTCAAGTCGATCTTTTGAGAAGAGGTTAGCTTCAAAAGGAAGGATAGTTAAAACTTGATCTAAAGAACGTTCCATAGTTGGGATTCTCCCTTTACCCCATGCCCAAACCGTAGGACAGATATAATGAATACGTTTTGCTGTGGAACCCTTTTTAGCGAGAGCTTTTGCCATTCGTATGTTAAACCCAGGATAGTCTATTGTAATGACTCCTTTTGGCTCATTAGCCAAGATCTCTTCTTTAATTCGTTTGAATTTTTTGTACAGGTTGGGAAGGGAGGATAAGATATCGATAAATCCCATGACTTGAAATTCTTCCATAGGAAGAATACAGTCCATTCCTACTGCTCGCATTTTTGGGCCTCCAACACCCTTAACCTTAAGCTTTGGGTTTAAAGCGTAGAGTTCTTTAAGGAGTTTTTCTCCATGAAGATCACCACTGACTTCTCCAGCAAAAATAAAAAGATCATAACTCATTTAGAAGGGCTCCTTTGATCCATTCAGCTCCAGCTTTAAAAATTTCAGGTGAGGTCCCATGTCCCTTATAACCAATGGAAGGTCCAATTAAGAGTTCAATAGGAGAAGAGCGGATCCTATTTTTATGCGCTTCTGCAGCAAGTTTCGAAATAAACGAAAAAGCATGCTCTGTCCCCACACGCGTATCATGATTGCCAATATAGAAGCGAATAGCTCTATTATATAGGTGAGGAATCAGAGTTTCAAGGTCAAGATGTCTTGCGCTGCGAAATTGTGTAAGAGGGGCAAAACCTAAAATTGTAGAAATAGTTGGACAAACGGCAGCGACATGACAAGCGATATAGGCCCCACGTGAAAGGCCAGCCACAGCCAACCTTTTGTCTAGAATATGAGGTTGGAGGGATTCTAAAATTTCTTGGACTGAATCGATAAAAGGTGGGATCACTGGGTCTCCTTTTCTCATTCGCTCTTCCCAAATATTTAATGCATTTTCTGGGGGAAGGTTATTTTCATGTCCTGGAAGAGTGATTGAGAAAATTCTTAGAGGAAGACCTTCTAAAAATTGGACAGGTTGATTAAAAGGATCACACTGTAAACTATCTTCAGCAGAAAGAGCAAAGTAAATCAGTGTAGGAAAAGGACCTTCTTCAAGAGGAGGGCCCACAAAGAAAGCTTTGGTTTTACCTAAGATTTCAAACGGGCGAATCATCATGTCATTTTTCGGGGTTTCTTGGGACGACGCTGTCTTTTTCGGGGTTGGGGGAGCGTTTCAGCCACTTTCTTAAAGACTTCTTCCCATTGATCATGGATATCTTGCAAGCCAGGTTCTAAGCGGCAACGGAGGTTAAAAAACTGAAGGGCAAGGTGGAACTCTGGTGCACGAGGAATTCGGATTTTTGGGTTTTTTTTCTTTTGAAAAGGAGTGATGCGATATTGTGAAATCAGAATGCTCATAGTTCGAATTTTTAAACGACGAGGAATTTTGAGAAAAGTGTGGAAAATCGTATCGATTAAAAGTCCAGCTTCTCGATAAATATCTCCAAGATGGGGGATTTTTTCTCGGGCTATAAACTGTGTTTTTAGGTGTTGTTCCATTAAGGGAAAAGCTAAGCAAGCTAAAAGAACGGGACGCTCAAGGCCCGGGTGGTGGGGTTCTTGGATGGTTCCATCAGCTTCTTGCAAAAAAGCATAGATTTCATTCCCTTCAGGAGTTTCTAGATGTTCAGCAAGAGCGGGCAAGATCTGCTGCAACAGCCCATGATCTGTCATCAATTGAAAGAAGTTTTTCGAGGCGCCCGATTCAAGCATGCGGAGAACCTCTTCTAAAACTCGAGCATGGGCACTTTTAGTAATTTCTGCTTTGCAGTCAATTAAAGCTAGTCTAGCTTCTTCTTCAACTTCTAAGCCAAATCTCGCTTGGAATTTTAAACAGCGAATCATCCGCACGGGATCTTGTTTAAAACGTTGGTAAGGAAGACCAATGGCACGGAGAATCTTTTTTTCAATATCAGGGTAGCCTCCGACATAATCGATGATTTCTTCTTTATCGCTATCGTAAAAAAGTCCATTAATTGTGAAGTCGCGCCGGAGAACATCTTCTTCGGGGGTTCCCCAGATGTTATCTTCAGTAATGAGTTCCTCATTTTCAATATCTCCTGATCGAAACGTCGAAACTTCAATCACTTTTCTTCCAAAACGTACATGAGCTAAACGGAATCTTTTTCCAATCAGTATTGCACTTGGAAAAAGACGTTTGATGTCTTCAGGTTTTGCAGAAGTAGAGATGTCAAAGTCCTTTGGCTTTTTTTTCAGTAAAAGGTCGCGAACACTTCCTCCAACGAGATATGCAGTATAGTTGGAGGCACGTAGCTTTTCTAAAATATAAAGAGCTTTGGGGTCGATTTGACGCACATCAATCCCATGAACTTCTTTTGGATAAGTCTTCGGTTGCACAAATTTCCTGTTGTTTCAAGAGAGTTTTGAAAGCTATTATACCTAAAACAAATTAAGTTTTTAGGATAGAAAGCTGTGTATAGATACTCTCTGACTCTTTAGGATACACGATGGATTTTTTTAACGGAACATCTTGTTGCGGTTAAAAAGAATATTGCATTTAGAGGATGTTTAAAAATTTTTCCGGTGTTTTGAAAAGAGACTTTCTGCGAGCGGATGCTTTAAATTTTTTCATAGAAAAAACTTTACCAACTTGCTTTAATTAATTACACACCATAGAATAACACGAATTTTAGGTGAATTATGGATTTTTCTTATCGTAAAGCCATTGGTGGCGCGCTTCTTGTGGGAGGAACAGCTATTGGCGCTGGGATGCTTGCTCTTCCTGTAGTTACGGGAGTGGGAGGGTTTTTACCAGCTATCGTTATTTTTATTATTTGTTGGCTTTTTAGTGCTTGCACTGGGCTCCTTCTTTTAGAAGTCTGTCTTTGGATGCCCAATGATGCCAATATTATTTCTATGGCCCACCATCTTTTAGGCCCCATAGGAAAAATTTCAGCTTGGATCCTTTACCTCTTTCTGTTTTATTGCTTAACTATCGCTTACTCTGCTGGAGGTGGAAGTTTTGTCGTTGAGCTTCTTGGGGGGAAGATTCCCCATAGCTTAGGAGTCATTGTTTTCACAGCCGTTTTTGGAACGTTTGTTTACTTAGGAACACGTGCTGTTGATCGGATCAATTTTCTTCTTATGATTGGTCTTGGGGTTAGTTATTTAATTTTTGTTGTTCTTGGAATTGGAGAAATAAAGTTTGAATTTTTCAAGCGGATACACTGGTTTGCTTCGATCTTAGCTCTTCCAGTGATGTTTACTTCGTTTAGTTATCAAGGAATCATTCCAAGTTTGACCACCTATCTTGATCGTCATCCCAAGATGGTTCGCTTTGCTATTTTAGTAGGGACCTCCCTTCCATTTATCGCTTATATCATTTGGGAATATTTGATTTTAGGATTAGTTCCTGCAGAGGGGCCTCATGGACTATTACAAGCTGAATCTTTGGGATATACTGCAGTTGAACCTCTAAAATATGTTTTCCCCAATTCTCCGATCTATTTAACAGGGCAGTTTTTTAGCGCATTTGCACTAACAACCTCTTTTCTAGGGGTAACTTTAGGGCTTTTAGATTTTTTATCCGATGGGCTTCAACTTCCAAAAGTAGGATGGAAGAAGATTCTCCTTTGTGCGATTGTCTATGTTCCGCCCGTTATCATTGCCATTATTAATCCTAATATCTTTTTGAAAGCTCTTGGTTATGCCGGAGGAATCGGATGTGCCCTTTTATTAGGTCTTCTTCCTATCATTATGGTATGGGTTGGACGGTATTACAAAGAATATCCCACTCTCACAAGACAGCTTCCTGGAGGGAAAATTCTTCTTTCTCTTCTCAGTGTTTTTGTGATTTTTGAGCTTCTAATTGAGTTAACTAGGGAGCTCATTCATTGAACTGTCCTTGCGGAAGTGGTAAACCTTTTTCTTCATGCTGCCAGCCTTACATAGAAGGGAAGGAAAATCCCCCAACTGCTGAAGCTCTCATGCGCTCAAGATATACTGCCTACACTCAAGAGAATCTTGATTATATTGAAAAGACGATGAGGGGAGAGGCTTTAGAAAGGTTTAATCGCTCAGATTCTGAAAAAAATACTCAAGACATAGAATGGCTGAAATTAGATGTTCTTTTTAGTGAAGAAGAGGGAGACAAAGGAACCGTTCAGTTTATTGCCACTTTTCGTGTTGCCGGAGAAGAACATTTCATGCACGAAATTAGTTCATTTGAGAAGGTGGATGGAAAGTGGTACTACACGAAAGGAACCTTGAGTGCCTAGTCTACAAAATTCGTGAAAAACTTAACCCATCTTTCTTCTCCCTTTTACCCTCCAAAAATCTCCCTTTGTCAAATTTGACAATGTTGTCGATTCTAGATAGTGTCGTCACAAATCACTCATTCCTCAAGCGACTTCTATGGAAAATTTCATCGTTGCCCTACTTCAGAAGCCCGATTTGGGCTTTCTCCATCGGGCGCCTTGAACTTTCCTTATAGAAGTTACTTTTTGAATGACCATCTTATGACGACACTATCTAGGAGAGCAGAACTAGGCAAAAATCTGAGTGTAAATTTACTTCATGAATTTTGTAGACTAGACACTGAATTAATCCTCAAGAATTCATTTTTCCAATAATAGTGATCAAGAAGTCCTTCTATTTTATAGCCTAAGATTAGATGGGCGATATATAGTGCTTCGACAGAAGCAAGCCCTCTTTTAGGATCAATACAATCCGTTTGCTTTCGAGGATAGGCTGTCTGAATTTCAGGAGGAAGGCTTCGTCGGATCCATCTTTCAGGTTGAGGAAGTTGCCTTGACATCACCGCGGCATATTTCCAGGTTCCATCAATAAGGAAAAGGGAGTGCCCGCGATCTTCTTTTGATAGGGGAGGTGCATCAAGATCCAGGAGGATTCCACCTTCTATAAAGGGAATCGGATCGATAGGGTATGTGAGAAAGTGGAGATCTTCTCGCGGCTCAAGACCATGAAGGCTACACTTTTTCAAATTTTCCTTTCGGTGGCGGAGAATAGTTGTAGGCAGAAAAACATTCATTTTATACAACTATTTTAGCTCTAGGATTGGAAAAAGGCAAGGTGTCTATGAATAGAGAAAATCTGCTAGAAAATATTGGAAAATGAAAAATAATTTATTTTATGGATAGGTTTATGAAACGTTATATCCCCATGATTTTACTTTTATTCAGTAGTGCTTTTGCAACAACGCATATTACGAAAGATTATTCTAAAGGAAAGGATTTATCAGAAGGCCATAATCTTCCTATGGCGCTTATTTTTACCGGTTCTGATTGGTCTGAGTCTTCTCAAGCGTTGATAACCGAAGTTTTAAAAGAAAATATTTCTTCAGAAATGGTAATCGTGCAAGTTGACTTTCCCGAACTTAATACTCAGAATAAGGCAATCTTGTCACAAAACCACAACCTAAAAGAAAAGTTTCAGGTTGAATCCTTCCCGATGGTCGTCCTACTAGATAAAAATGAAAATGAAATTACCCGTTTAGGTTATCCGATCCACGGAACTCAAGATTTCGGTCATTATCTAAAAGAGGTGGGAAGACGATACTTTCTCCTACAAAAACGGTTTGAAGAAGCCAAACAAAAGAAAAATAAAGGAGAATTAAAGATCTGTTACGATGAAGCAAGAGAAATGGGAGCTTCAGATTTGGCAGCAACTATTATGGAATTTGGTTATCAAGACTCTCCAGAATTAATGCTCGAAAAATATATTACCCTCATTGGAATGGACGAAGGAAAGCAGCTTCGAAAAACCTTACAGACGGTAAGAAATAAAGAGATTCAAAGACGACTAGCGCTCTTGGATTTTCAAGAGAGCAACGCTCCTGATGCCTTAGAAAACTATCTTGCCGAATTTGGTGAAATGAGTGGAGATCATTGTTGGAAGATTCATATGGTCCTTTCCGAATATTTAATGGAACAGAACCAAAGTAAAGAAGCTTTAGAACATGCTCAAGTCTCTTATCGTCATGCCCCTCCAGAGGAAAGGGAAGCCATTTCTGGGATTATTTCCAAGATGTTACCTTTAAAATATCCTTCGGAATCTCAAACAGAAAACGAGAAGGATTACAACTGACCATTTTCCCATGATGGGGTCTTTTACGCGACATGCTTAAGCAAAGTGTTTCCATAGCTCGGGTGATGGCAACGTAAAGAAGGCGGCGTTCTTCTTCAATGCCCTCTTTTGTTTGGCTTTTCATATGAGGAATTAAGTGGTCTTCTAGTCCAACAAGAAAGACAGCTGGAAATTCTAACCCTTTAGCACTATGAAAAGTCATTAAGTTCAATTTATCATCTCCAAATCGGTCCTTTTTGCCGTGCTTCCGGTTATCGAGCATTGTTGAAGAGAGGAAATCGTGAAGGGAAGTCTCTTCTCCCTTTTCATAGGTTTGCAGGGCAGAAATACAGGCTTGAACGTTTTCCCATTTGAGTTCACGCATCTTATCGCTCTTTACTTCTGTAAAAATTGCGTCCTTATAATTGATCTTTTCAATTAACCACTTGAGTCCCTCAGATAATGAGACAGTGTCAAATTTTCGGACCATTTCGTCATATAAAATCATGAAGTTCTCAATGCCTTGAGAACCTCTTGAAGTCAGTTTAAGCTCTGGATGATCACCCTCAGAAATCTTCCTCATCACCTTTAAAAGAGGAAGCTTTTCTCTTCTGTTAAACTGGGTAATCGTATCAAGGGTTTTGTCAGAGATTCCTCTTCTTGGGTAGTTAACGATACGAAGGAGAGCTTCTTGATCTCTGGGGTTTGAAATAATACGGAGGTAAGCCATCAGGTCTTTGATTTCACTCCTCTCAAAAAACTCCATTCCACCAAAGACTTGATAGGGAATTCCTCGGACCCACTGTCCTCCATTTCTCCATACAGTTTGCATTAAAGAAAGTTCAAAAGCGCGGGCTAAATTATTGGAACGATAGAGGATTGCCATTTCCTTCCAGCGATAATTCTTTTCTTCTTTAAACTTCAAGAGACGTTCGATCACAGCATCGACTTCATCTTGTTCAGTTGGGGCATTAAAAATCTCGAGCGTTTCACCGGCACCAGCATTGGCTTGAAGAACCTTATCATGACGGTGGACATTGTTGCGAATAACAGCATTTGCTGCATTTAGGATATGAGACGTAGAACGGTAGTTTTGTTCAAGCTTGATCGTGGCCTCTGAGGGAAAACTAAGGATATGTTCAATTTCTGCTCCACGCCAGGCATAAATCGATTGGTCATCGTCCCCAACAACACAAAGATTTCCATATTTTTTTGAGAGAAGAGAAGCCAGACGATATTGAATCGGATTGGTATCTTGATACTCATCGATCATAATATAGCGGAACTGCTCTTGATATTTTTCTAAAACATCGGGAAATGTTTCAAATAGCTCGACTGTCAAAGTTAACAAGCTATCGAAATCAAGGGCGTTATAAGCTCGCATCGCAATACGTAGTGCTTCATAGACCTCTTTAATAAACGCATCTTGTTTGGGATCACTACTTTTGGGAAGGTGTTCTGCCTTTAGTCCCTTACTTTTTAGGTAAGAAATAGCAGTGATAATCGGCTCTAAGGAAAGGTCTTCTCCTTCGTAAATCTCAGATGCAACTTGCAAAATCAGGCGCCGCATATCTTTTTCATCATACAGTGTAAATTTGGGAGTAAAACCTAGGCGGTAAATTTCTTTGCGAAGAATCCGCATACAAAAGCTATGAAAGGTAGAGAGAAAAACCTCTTTAGCATCTTGATCCCTAACGAGTTTGGCAACACGTTCTCGCATTTCAGCTGCAGCTTTGTTTGTAAAAGTGAGTCCCAAGATTGAAGAAGGGGAAATGTTTTTTTCACGAATAAGATGAGCAATTCGGTGGACAAGGACGCGGGTTTTTCCACTCCCTGCACCAGCAAGAATTAAGACTCGCCCCTCAGTTGTGGTGACGGCCTTTTGCTGATTCGGATTCAGTTTTGCCACAGATCGTTACTCAAACTCCATATCAAGCAAAATTCATTGAAAATCTAGCTCAACGTTCTTCTGAATTTTTTTTGATCAGGAGTATTAGGTTTTTCAGTTCAACTTCTACTTCTTCGGGTGTTAAATCCCGATATCCCTCTTTGGGATGAACATTGACAATAAGCCCCTTTGGAAGGGCCGGATAAAGTTTTCGAAAAGCTTCCCTTGAGACTCTTTTAAATCGGTTTCGATCGTGGGCTTTTCCCCATTTTTTTGTGATCGTGATCCCAAGTTTAGGATGTGAAGAGAAATCGGTTAAGTAGAATAGCAACAGCCTTTTTCCGACAAATCTTCGTCCCTCTTGATAGACAGCGCGAAAGTCGTGCCTACTTAAGAGTCTTTGAAATCGAGAAAGCTTAAAGCTCACGCTGCTAGACGCTTCCGACCTTTTCGTCGCTTTCGATTTATGAGTTTTCTTCCACTAGCCGTTTTCATTTTTGAGCGAAAACCATGGGTTTTCTTACGGCGGCGTTTGCTAGGTTGGTATGTACGTTTCATGACTCATCAACATTTAATTTTATAAACTGCTCACCATTCTAGCTGACTTGTGAAAATTCTTCAAGAGGTCACTGATATAAAATAATGACGCCGTCAAGGACATTAATTCCCATAAAAAATCAAAAACTAGTTTTTCCTGCAGCTTTAAATTCTTTATTTGAAGTTATTGTCAAAAAGACAAGGCTAAAAAGGTAAAAAAGAACAAAAATTGATTACTGGGATAGGTTCATTGGTTGTCAAGAATTCCTCAGGTGTGTATGATGATGGGTCACTGTTAAATTTTAGGATTCATGATGAAAGTACGTGCATCAGTTAAAGCAGATCCCAGCAAAGGGGATAAAATTGTCAGACGACGGGGTCGTCTTTATGTGATTAATAAGAAAGACCCAAACCGAAAACAACGCCAAAAAGGACCTGCAAGGAAAAAATAGTATGGCTAGAAAAGCAATGATTGAAAAGGAAAAGCGACGTGAACATCTCGTTCGCATTAAATGGGAAAAACGTAAAGAGTTAAAAGCGATTGTTCGAGATCTCGGAACCTCTGAAGAGGAAAAAATGGCTGCTCAGGAAAAGCTGAATAAGCTTTCTAAAAACTCTTCAAAAATTCGCCTTCGTAATCGTTGCCGCCTAACAGGCCGTTCTCGCGGATATCTCCGCAAGTTTAATCTATCTCGTCTTTGCTTCCGTGAGATGGCAAATGCAGGATTGATTCCAGGAGTGACAAAAGCTTCTTGGTAGAGCTTATTTCAAATAAGTTAAGAGTTAAAAAAACCTCCAAAGTTCTCTTGGAGGTTTTTTTATGTTTGAATATTCTCTAGAGTATCTGGAAGATCTTCAAGAGTTTGCCATTCTTCCATGTTTTCATTCCAAACATAAGTAGAAGGGTCTATCTCCTCACAATTCCATGCACTTTTAAGGGCATTGAAACTCATTGGGCCATATTGATTATTTTCTTTGTCAAGATAATACCAGAGAGCCTCAGGAGGACGTGTTGCCACATCTTCAGAGGGTATGTAAGAAGGAGCTTTCGCTTGTTTTTGTTTTCCAGGAAGGATACCACCTGCAGGAGCTGTGGCTACTTTGGGGGGAAGGATATAGAGAACGATCACTGCAATCAGCCCTAAAATAGCACCTAGAACAAACCAGATCATGGGGTTTCTTCCTCTATTTTGTGCAATCCTTGAGCAAAGATAACCAATCAACGTCCATGAAATAAGACAAAACAATATATACATGACTGTCCTCTAAAGTTTTTTCTCGAGTGTACCAGAGATTCGATTAAAATTGTGTTGAAAAAATTTCTTACATTCGATTTAATTCTATCTGATAATCAACAACCTAAAGGTTAAAGGGGCGATACAATGTCACATATTTGTACACTATGTCAAGATAATCCTGTTTTTCCAGTGAGATTTGTTTCCGATGAACATAGGCAAATAGGTCTAGACTACCATCTTAGAGGTGCTTGTTTGCATCTAGCTCAGCAACTTTTAGCGAGTGAAGGTGAAAATCCTCGAATTCTTGATCAAATAGGGACTTCGGTGATTAAGCTAGAGCAAATTTCTTTGCGTGAACGTCAATTCAATTATTTTGATATTGAAGAATGTGAGCACTCTGCGAGGGTTCAGAATGAGGATGTTCAAGCCCTTTCTTTAAAGTTAGAGCATGCCTTTAGTCAGAGTGGAGCTCATGAAGCCCCAAAATCTCTTAATAAAGAAGTTTGGGTTGGGCTGCGCGATGAGTATCGGAGAGAAGCAGGACTGACGCAAGAGTGTTGGCTCAAGCAACTTTATAATTGCTGGACAAATATGGGAACGGGTGGAAGAACCTTTTTCTTTGCAGCTGGAAGCTTAGGAATTTGGATGGTTCAAGGGCTTTGGGAGGCTGCTTTTTACCCTCAAGGAAGATCTGAGGATGACAAAAAGAAAGCTCCTTGCAGTGATCCAGTAGATCTTGGAAAAATTAGAGGGTAAGTCCAGTATTATGTGTAATCTTTTCTTGGATATATAGATTCGCTTAAGATAAACTCAGGAAAATACGAATTAATCAGGTAGGAAAGACGTGCACGATCAGTTTAAAGAACTCGATACAAAAGAACTTAAGTTTGCAGACACTGTTTTTGTCCGGGACATTGAAACCCGTGTTTTCCAAGCAATCGTCATCAAATGTTTGGCAGAGATTGAAGGAGTGGCTCTTCTTGAAGGAACGCTCCTTGATAATCTCCTTGGACGTGAAGGAAACGAGCGCATTAAGGGGATCCATGTCGAACAAGATTCGAAGAATCATTCTGTAAGTATTAAGGTTGAAGTCAATATTGCTCATGGAATTTCTATTCCTGAGAAAGCTGAAGAAGTCCAAACGAAAATTGCGGCAGAAGTATGCAAGTTAACGGGGCTTCATGTTTCTGTCGTTCATGTTGTTTTCAAGGCTCTGATTGCTGATGAACCTCTCGAGAAGATTATCGAAGAGGAAATGGAAAAGGAAGATGAAGAATTTAGCTCGGAAGAGTTTTAACTAAGGAGAAAGAGGTGCGCTTTGGGAATCTCCTTTTTTCAGCCGTCCATTTCTTTGTGATCTTCCTCATTTTTGGAGTGGGTGCCCTCTTCATAGCCCTTCCACATGCCGATTACTTTCGTATTCAATTGGTAAATGTGCTTATCCACCCTTCAGGTTTGTGTTTTGTGATTGGAGGAATATTGATTGGATTTGGTGCTTTGCTATTCATTGTCCTTTATTTGATGAATCGCCGTCGTTATTTTCAAATTGAGATGCAAGGGGCAAAGATTGAAGTCGATGAAAAGGTGATTCGCGATTCTGTTTCTACTTATTTTAAAGCGCTTTTCCCTGGTCAGAATCTTGTAAACGATATTGCGATCAGAGGAAAGTCAATGATTGAGCTGATCGTTTCACTTCCGCAAGAAAAGGAAGAAGATTTTTTTGAGAAGGTGGAGGAAGAACTAGGGACAATTTTAGCACGGCGCTTAGGTTATCAAAACCGATTTTCACTTACTTTCGTTGAAACTCAATGATTGCATCAATATCCCGGCTATTTAACCCATCGATCTTTTTTAGGGCTTCTTTCGTGGCTTCTTTGACTTGTTTGACACTTCCAAACGTTTTAAGAAGAAGGGTTCGCTTTTTCGGGCCAATTCCAGGAATCTCGTCAAGCTCAGTATGAATGAGTCTCTTGCTCCGCCTTTTACGATGGAAAGAAATAGCTACACGGTGGGCTTCGTCTCTAATTTGTTGAAGAATGAAAAGAGTGGGAGAACGTGGGGAGAGAAATAGAGGGTCTTTTTTGTGAGGAACAAAGATTTTCTCAAAATTGAGACCTTTATCATGACGCCCTTCTTCTTTTGCAAGAGAAATAACATCGACATTTGCTATCTCGAGCTCTTTAAAGACTTCTAGAGCAATATTGAGTTGTCCTTTTCCTCCATCAATTAAAGTTAGGTCAGGAAGTTCATCTTTGTCCTTCGCCTTTGTATAGTGCCGCATAAGGACCTCTCTCATGGCTCCATAGTCATCGGATTTTTGGACTCCTTTAATTTTAAAGAGGCGTGTTTTTTCTTTATCCCGTTTTCCATCTGTAAATCCTACCATGCATGCAACAAGGTCTGTCCCTGAGATATTAGAGGTATCAAAACATTCAATCCTAACGGGACAATGGGAAAGATCGCATGTTTCTTGAAGATCGAGTAGGAGTTCTTCTTTTGATTGCTGATCGGTAAAAAGAGCTTTTGCATTTTTTTCAGCAAGCTTCAAAAGGTGATACTTTTCTCCTTTTTGGGGAGAATGTAAGGAAAAGGAAAGAATTTCTTCTAGAGCTTTCTGCTGTTTGAGTTGAATAGGAAGGAGGACCTCTGGTGGACCCTTCTCTTGATAATGTTGGAGAAGAAAAGATTCCCAAATTTCCTCATCTGTTGAAGCTAGTTCAATGAATTTAAAATGATCTGCTCCAATGAGTCGTCCTTCTCGGTACATCAATTTTGCGATGATATGGCGTGTTCCTTCATGATAAAGGGCAAAAATATCACAATCTTTCCCTTTAGAGCGGATAATAGATTGCCGACTCCTTGTGACATGCTCAATTTGTTCGATTGTCTTGTGAAGAGCCCCTGCCCGTTCATATTCGAGGTTTTCAGAAGCCTTATCTCTCTCTTTTCTCAATTGATTCATCACTTTTTGATCATTACCTTTTAAGAAATCAATGGCATTCTTTACTTCCTGCTCATACTCTTCCCGGGTACATTTATCGACACAAGGAGCAAGACATCTTTTAATTGAGTAGAGAAGGCAAGGACGAGTTCTTGATGTAAGCTCACGGTCGCTACATTGCCGCAACTTAAAGATGCGTGTCATCAGATCAAGTGTTTGCCTTGCAGCAAATGCACTAGTATAGGGACCAAAATGAAGAGCATTACCCTTTGGTTTACCTCGATACCGAGTAACTTTAATCATTGGCCATTGATGTTTATGGTTGATGGTTAAACTGATAAACGTCTTATCGTCTTTTAGTAAGACATTATATTTGGGCTGGTGTTGTTTAATCAGGTTATTTTCAAGGAGAAGGGCTTCTTTTTCTGAGAAAGTGACAATGGTTTCTATAGCCTTGACTTGACAGGTTAGAAAAGGAACCATCATCCGTCCATCGCGTCCAGGGACAAAATATTGTTTTACCCTCTGGCGCAGCTGCTTTGCCTTTCCAATGTAAAGAATCTTTCCCATCCCATCTTTCATGAGATAGACACCCGGTTCTTTGGGTAGAGAATCTAATTTGATTTCAGTCATAACCCCTATTTTAATGATTTTATTATTTTATTGCTTTTGGTATCCCTTTTCCGCTTTCAATTTTTAACTTAAAAAAAGGAGATGACCATGGTCGAAGCAGTCGATAGTACGCAGTGTCAAGAAATTGCTGAAGAAGTTTTAAAAAACGTTACTGAGCATCTTACTGAACAAAATAAGAATACCCTTGTAAAAACCCTCACCATTTCAATGGGTATTTTTTCAAGTAGAGAAAGTATTGAAAAATATGAAGTGTCGTCGAAGTTTAGACAATTAGCAACGGATGAATTTGGAAAAATAAGTTTTGATCATCCAAGATTGTTCAGGTATACGCTTAAAAAGATGATTGAAAAAACAGAGGTAACGGTGGCTGAGTGGGTACAAACACTAGAGACCCCATTTGACCGATTAGAGTTTTGTGTGACCCTTCTTGCCGACTCTAATGAGGTTTTTAAAGAAAATATAAGCTTTGATCAATTCAGAATGGTTTCTAAAAAAGCGGTCTAAAAACAAATAAGATCCTCTACATAGAGGATCTTTAAATTGTATTTTATTTTTTATTTCTATAAGGTTCTCGGTTTTCGTTATCTTTTAAGGAGAAAAATCATGGCTGCGGTTAATTCTTCACTTTCTCGTTCTATTGCAAATGAATTCATGCGAGAGATTAATCTTCAAATGAGAATCCAAAATGCAAATACGAAAACAAAAACGATTATTCTTTCAATGAAAGTGTTTTTAGGAAAGGAGCTCCTTGATGAAGTGACAAGGACGACACATTTTGATCAATACTCTACGAAGGGGAGAGAAAATTTGCTAGAAGAAAACCTTAGAGAAAGAAAAGCTGAGGTGCGTGAGATGGTTGAAAGGGCGCCTCATCCTTACGTTAGCATTCAGTTGATTTTCATCATCCTTATTGGTAGCGAAGTTGTCTTTAAAGAAGACAAAACATTTGCAAATCTTGGCTATCAGGTTTCGGATGATGATGCAGCCGGTTCATAAAGAATAATCGCTTTTCCACTGACTCAGTTTCTGAAGGGCTTGAAGGGGAGTCGTTTCATCAACTTTCAGTTTTTTTAGCTCATTTGCAAGGGCTTCAAGCTCAACCTCTCGAGGAGATGGAGCTGCTGTAAAAAAAGAGAGTTGCTCTTGGGCTTTGGAGGGGGATGACTCAGGAGTATTTAGGTCGTTTTCTTCAAGTTTGTGGAGAACTTCATGCGCTCGCTTAAGAACGGAAGAGGGGAGGCCAGCAAGGCGGGCAACATGAATTCCGTAGCTTTTATCTGTACTGCCTGAGACAATTTTTCTTAGGAAAACAATCCGATCTGCAGCTTCTTGAACAGCAACATGGACATTTTTTACATTTGAATGTGTCTCTTCAAGTTCAGTCAGCTCCCAGTAATGGGTAGCGAATAATGTTTTACATTCTTTTTTAAGAAGATATTCAGCAACAGCCCATGCGATTGAAATTCCATCAAAGGTACTTGTGCCCCGTCCAATTTCGTCGAGAATAACAAGAGAGCGAGGGGTTGCATTATTTAAGATATTGGCTGTTTCGGTCATTTCAATCATAAAGGTCGATTGACCACGAGAAAGGTCATCGCTTGCCCCAATACGACTGAAGATTTTATCGACAACTCCTAAGTGGGCTTTTTGTGCAGGAACAAAGGATCCCATTTGTGCCATCAGGGTGATAAGAGCGACTTGGCGAATATAGGTAGATTTTCCTGCCATATTAGGTCCCGTAATGATGACAAGGTTTTGATTAAGGGAAGTATCATTAGGGATAAAAGAATCATCCAAAAGGGAGGCTTCGATGACAGGATGACGTCCCACTTCAACTTCAATCCTGTGACTTTCATCAACAAGAGGTTTGGTATAACGGTTTTTTGCAGCAACAAAGCTTAAAGATAGGAGGGTATCAAGGATGGCAATACTTTTTGAGGTCGCATGAATCGTATCGCTATGGCTTGCAATCTCTGTTCTAAGTTCTTGATAAAGGGCTGATTCTATGGCATGAATTTTTTCTTCTGCAGTCAGAATTTTTTCTTCGTAGGCTTTCAGCTCAGGTGAAATAAAGCGCTCATTATTTACAAGGGTTTGTCTCCGCACAAAAGTTTCAGGCATCTTTTCTGCCTGTCCTCGGCTGACCTCTATACAATATCCAAAGGCTTTGCTAAAGATGATTTTCAGAGTTTTAATCCCCGTCATTTCTCTCAGCTCGGTTTGGTATTTGGCAATCCAAGATTGACTATTTGATTTGAGAGAGCGGAGTTCATCGAGCTCTTGACTGACTCCTTCACGAATCACCTTTCCTTCACCCAACTTTATGGGTGGTTCATCAACAAGTATTTGATTGATTTTTTCAGTGATGGGATGGATAGGGGGAAAGAGAAGGTTTTTTAGTAGGAAAGCATTTACGGGTTCTAAGCTCTGTGCAATTTCAGGGGTATTGCTTAAGGAAATTTTAAGGGCTACTAGGTCTCGTGGCGAAGCGCATCCAGTTGAAATGCGCATCATTAAACGTTCTAAATCTCTCACTGGTCGCAAGAGATCCCGAATGCTCAAATGCTTAAAGAGTTCTTCGATGGCTTCTTGTCTTTTTTGAATCTCTGAAACAGAAAGAAGAGGGTGGATCAACCAGGATTTGAGGAGGCGTGCTCCCATAGGAGTCACTGTTTGATTGAGAAGTTTTAAAAGAGTAAAGTTAGCACTTCCTTTATGAAGGGGTTCTGTGAGTTCGAGATTTCGTTGTGTCGCCTGATCAATTGAAAGATAGGAAGAAAGATAGTCGGGAGAAATCTGTTTAATATGAGCTGTATTAAGATTCAGGTCTTCCTGCATATATTGGAGAAGAGAACCCGCAGCTGTTACTCCTGCCACCATTCCTTTAAGCCCAAAACCATCAAGGGTGTGAACTCCAAAATGCTGAGTGAGAGAGCGAAGAGCGGCTTCATGATCAAAGTGCCAGTTTTCCCGCTTTGTGATGCGGAGAGAGAGTCGCTTTTTTAATTCTTCCATTGTTTCGAATAGAGTTTGGCAATCTTTTTCGGACACAAGAAGTTCAGAGGGGCAGCGGCGGAAAAGCTCGTCTTGCAGTTCTTTGACTTCCAAAAACTCCATCACACGAAATTCACCTGTTGAAAAGTCGAGAAGGGCAAGAGCAAGTGTTTGATTTAATAGAGAAAGTGCCCCAAAGAAGTTGTTGTCATTTTCTGGTAGAGAACTAAGGAGTGTTCCAGGGGAAACAATCCGAACAACTTCTCTTTTGACAATTCCTTTAACAGCTTTGGGATCTTCTGTTTGCTCAGCAATAGCAACAAGAAAACCCTTTTCGACAAGTTTTTCAATATATCCTTCCGCAGCATGAGCCGGAACACCGCTCATCGGAACGCCTTGTCTTTGAGTTAAGGTTACATCAACTGTTTCAGAAAGAAGTTTTGCATCTTCGTAGAAAGCCTCATAAAAATCTCCAAGTCTGAAGAGAAGAAGTGCATCCTTGGCTTTTTGCTTACATGCATACCATTGACTCATCATGGGAGACGTTTTACGAGAAGTTTCAGTTGATGGGGTTGTCATTTTTTTATTTTCCTAAGTAATCTTTTAAAGAGATTTTCTTCTTTTTCACCTAGAGCTTCTCTTGCTTCTTCGATTCCTTTAGCAATTTGTAGAATCACTCCATCACACCAGCGTTGAGTCTCTTCGATATCACCTTGGAGTTCTTCAAGTCTTTCAAGGATCTGTTGAGGAGATTTTTCGATTTCTTCTGTAGGATTCGATTTATAGTTATCAATCATTTGTCTAAGCTCAAACACATCGATCAGTAAAGGAAGAAAAGTTTTTTTAAAGTTATCACGAAGGCTCTTCGTTGCAATGGAAGGGATAATTTTTTTGGGTTTTGTTGTTGAAGTTATAGAGGATAGAGAGATCGTTCCCGAAAGGGGGGAAGTGTCGAGTTTTCGATAGACCTTTTTTTTGAAGTTTGCTTTATTCATTATTTACGTTTTAAGATACGCTATCGCAACAAAAAAGTCGATCAGTTATCCTAATAAGTATATGGGTGTTTACACTAAAAAAAGTCTCGAACTTCTAAGGGAAAAAATAGATCTCGTTGAGGTTGTTTCATCCTATGTCAATTTAAAGCCTGCAGGAAGTGCTTATAAAGGAGTTTGTCCTTTTCATGAGGAGAAAACACCTTCTTTCATGATTCAGAAAGGAGAATCTCACTACCACTGTTTTGGGTGCGGAGCTCATGGAGATGCTATAGCCTTTTTAATGAGCTACATGAAGATGAGCTTTGTAGAAGCTGTTGAATCCTTGGCTGAACGGTTTCAAGTTCCCCTCGAGGAAGTGGAATATGAAAAGCGCTCAAGTGGGCCTAGCAAAAAAGACCTGAAAGAACCCCTTCAAAAAGCAGCCGACTTCTATCACACCTATCTGCTTCATAGCGACGAAGGACATATTGCCTTAAAATACCTCTATGATCGTGGTCTGGATTTAGAATTTATTCGTCTTTTTAAAATTGGATTTGCCCCTAAGAGAGGGATCCTATTTGGAAAGTTTATGCAGAAACATCGGTATGCAGCCGATTTACTTGAAAAAGCTGGTCTAATAAAGACGTTACCCGATGGAAAAAAAAAGGCGTTCTTTATTAATCGCATCACCTTTCCGATTCTTGATGTTTCTGGGGGAGTCATTGGCTTTTCAGCGCGGAAAATTGATGATGAAACCTTTGGACCAAAGTATATCAATACTCCAGAGACACCTCTTTTCAAGAAGTCTCACACTCTTTATGGCTTGAGTTTTTCAAGAAGGAGGATTGCTAAGGAAAAGCGAGCAATTATTGTGGAAGGGCAAATCGATGCACTTCGCCTTATTCAAGCGGGTTTTAATATTACAGTCGCTGGTCAGGGAACAGCTTTTACCGAAGATCATGTCAAAGAACTTTTGAACTTAGGTATTACTAAAGTTTACTTGGCCCTTGATGGAGATGAAGCTGGAATTGCAGCTGCTTCAAAAATAGGAAATCTTTTTCAAAAGGAGGGAGTCGAGGTCTATGTGATTCCGATTCCTATTGGGATGGACCCTGATACGATATTAAAAGAACAAGGGCCTTTAGCTTTTATTGAACTCTTAGAAAAAGCAGAAGATTATCTTTCCTTTTTGCTACACTACTTTTCTAAAGAGACCGATCTTTCTTCCCCTTCACAAAAGAATCACCTGATTCAAACAATCGTTCAAAGAATTCGAAGTTGGGATCATCCTCTTATGGTACATGAATCTCTCCGAAAACTTGCTCGCTTAACTCAAGTTCCAGAAAAACTTGTAGGGGTTGGTCAGGAAGAGGTCCGTCGACCTACCTATGTTAAGCGAGAAGGGTCTCTTTCGGAAATAGAAGTCAATCCCGAAAGGGTTTTAGAAACAGACCTACTAAGGTGGCTCTATCTTTTAAGTGATTCGTCTCCAAAGCTCTTCCAAATTATTAAGGAGAATCTTAGACCTGAGCACTTTAGTACGCCGATTTGTCGTCGCCTTTTCTCTTACTATATGGATAATATCGCAGAAAAGAAAAATACCGATCTTTTGAGCCTTGCGAATAATCTTGAAAACCCAGAAGAACAACTCCTATTTTCAGAAATTGTTCAAAAGAAAGTGAATACTGAAAGAGCTGAAGAAGGGGTCATAGAAACTGTTACAAAGATGCTCCAACGTCACTGGATGGAGGAGAGAGAGAGGATCAAAATCCAAATTCAAAGTGGGCGGTGCTCAGAAAAAGAAATTCTTGATCTCGCAAAAAAATTTGATGGAATTAAGGGAGCTCCTCCTTTAATAAAAATTCCTGAGAATTTATAATATTTCTCATGAATATTACAAATTTTTTTAAAAATTCAGGGGATATCCTTCAATTTGCTTTACCGACAGTTGTTGGTCTTCAAGATGTTGTCCCTGATTTTAAGCAGCAAAACTATCGATCAGGGTTTGAAAAAACACTGAAGATTGTGACTCTTATTGGAGTTCAAAGGTATGGCTGTAAATTGATTAAGTGGGTGTTTCCGAAAATGCGACCCGATGGAAGTGATAATCAATCCTTTCCTTCTGGTCATTTTATGATCGGAATGCAATGCACGGTTCGTTCGTTTCACCGCGATGGTTCGAACTCTCTAACTTTCTTGCTGACATTGGTAGGTACGGCAGCCATCGGTTTAGGACGTTATCTGCCGCTGAAGCACGATGTAGTGGATCTTACAGCAGGAGGGTTACTTGGGTTCTTGTTAGGAGGAGGTTGGAATGTCTGGATACATTAGTGCAATAGGTGAAAGGTTTCACTATGGAATGGCTGCAGGTGTTGCTATAACAGATTTATGGCCTCATCTTAAGAATGGAGAATATAAAGAGACACTCCGAAAAGCAAAAAATATTGGACTTGTATTTTTTGCTCAACATTTGCTCAAGCGCTGGTTTCCAGGGCTTAGGCCATCTAGTAAGTTCATGATAGGTGTGATGTGTTATACTCGTATCAACAACCGTGAGAAAGGTTTTGTAATACCAACGATTATTGCTATCGCAACAATTGCTTTAGGTTTTCGTTCATGGATGTCGAATGACCATAAGGTCCTTGATTTCATTGTCTCAGCGGCAGTTGGAAAAGTTTTTGGAACTTTCTGGAATTATGCACTTGACTAGCGAATAGATTTGATGGTTCAATAGGATAAGATTTTTGCCTATACCGAAACTCAAATGTTTTATTTCGTTATTACGCTTAGTACCATTCTTCTTATTGTCTTTCTCCTTCTTCTCTTCACGTGGAGGAATGGGATCTCTCCAATGCCTACCTCGAATCAAGTCCGTTCTGCTCTTTTTTCAAACCTTCCGGACTTGAATGAGGGAACGATTGTCGAATTAGGATCAGGATGGGGAAATCTTATTTTTCCTCTTTCAAAGAAATACCCTAACTGTAAAGTCATTGGATATGAAAATTCGCCTGTTCCCTTTCTTTATTCGGCTCTTCTTAATCATCGATCCAATCTAAAGATCATTCGTGGAGATTTTTTTCAGAAACCCCTTCAAGAAGTCGATTTAATCGTTTGTTATCTTTTTCCACGAGGGATGGAAAAACTTCGAAAAAAACTTGAAAAAGAGCTCTCAGCTGGAGCTATAGTTGTGAGCCATACACACCCTATCCCCGAATGGAATCCTAAAGAGGTGATCGAAGTCGATGATCTCGATCATTCAACAATTTATATTTATGAGGTTACATGAAAAAGCTAGCGATATATTTTGCTGGAACCGTTCAAAAAGATCATGAAGTCATGGAATCTCGTTGGACACAAGAAGATTTTCAGATTCTTGAAAAAACTTTGGCTCCCCAAAAGCTAGCTCTACTAAACCCTTCACTTAGGAATGATGATCTCTGCGATCAAAAATCGGTTTTTGGTCGCGATATGTCTCAAGTCTTTATGGCCGATATTGTCTTTGTCGATGCACGTCATCGCCGTGGTTTGGGAGTGGGTGCTGAAATGATGTGGGCGAAATTTCATGCAAAACCAGTGATTGTTTTGGCTCCTAATGAGACCCATTACCGTAAAGCAACAACTGAGATCTTAGGAATAAAGATCAATGAATACGTGCATCCCTTTGTTCAGAATTTAAGTGATAAAATAGTCTCTTCGGTTGAAGAAGGAGCGGAATGGATTCAGCTCTACTTAGAGGGTGCAACGGGGATGATCAAAGATCTCACAACGATCTATGAAGCGATGCGTCATTACCAACACACCCAGTATAACCATGACCATCCTATGAGGGAGCTTGTTGAAAGTTGTAATGGCCTGGAAAAGACCTTCAAAGAGATTCCTTCAATCCTAAAAAGAGTATGAATGAATGGGTATTATAGCTTTTTATAAACTAGCCAACTATATGCGTTGCCTTTATGGTTAACCCTTGTGGTTGATCTTTACTAGCAGGGATTAAATGCTCCGCTCCTTCAAAAACTGTTTCAAAACCCTTGTTCAGCTTGTAACTTGAAAGATCGAACGGACTTTTTGTTATTTTTGCTTTTCCAAACATATCCGGTGAGTAGTGTGTTTACCGCAACTTAAAATCGAGACTAACCGCGACGTAATTTCGAGAGTTCTTGGGGCTCAAATCTCCTGTAGTTTAGCACTCCCAAACGCACT
>FUHP01000013.1_pt1 | contig 62620 bp, 59 predicted proteins | sample 1003401 | NCBI WGS metagenome assembly FUHP01 (sample SAMEA4075887, study PRJEB14783) | cnidarian metagenome | reverse complement strand
ACGAACAATTTTGTTAATAACCGAGGCTTTTTTATTGGACTGAGCGAACTCTCGATTTTAGACCGCGCTATGTCTCGATTTTAGTATGCGGAATACATTGTAAGAGATGCCAAAGAAAAGGCGTACATAAATGAAAGGGTATAAATCAAATTCACAAAGAGACGAATAAGATGTTTCTTGGGATGCTGCGTTGCTAAAACTTTTCTCACACCTCCTTGAAAAAACATCATGATCAAAAGAGGGGGGAGTCTTGTTGCAGCCCTTAAAAATGATGTCTGAGGAACTGAGTAGGTTCCCATTAGGTGTTTGATAAAAGCATCCGAAAGTGGATAAAGTGCTAGACCTACAATCATGAGTAGGATTCCAAAAACAGCTCTGTTTTGGAGTTGACGTTTAGTATCACTAGTTACAGCCATAGCTTCCTCCAAAATTGAATAAGGAAGGTTAATGCTATCACATCTTATCGATATCGATAAACTCAATAAATAAATTTACACATCTCTTGTTCTTATTTTTAAATAATTAATTGATAATATAATAAAAATTTTAATTATTATTAAATACTAATTTTTATGTTATAATATTATGAATTACATATGAGGAGGGTATATGTTAACTGATCTAGTGCATGGTACATGTGTACCAGTGTCTTTTGAAGCAGATGAAAACCTGCTCATATTACAATTAGACCATAGTCGATTAAAAATTAGAGGGTTAGCGAATTTTTTCTTTGGAAACCAAGCTATTCAGACCTTATCTGACCGGGATATTTTATTATTTAGGCATGAATTTACGGAAAGAAGGGTGCAGATCTCGCCTGAAGCTCAGCAGATTTTTTTGGATGCATTTCAAGAGTATTGGGGATTCTACAGTGCTTATAGTGCAAACGCTGAAGCTAGAGAATCAACAAAGGATGTTCCTGGGTCTATCGATCCTTCGCTCGTCGAAGGCAGGCAATCGAGTGCAGGCGATTTGTGGATTGTTCAACAAGTGAAATCCTTATTTTATTTCATTACAAGGTGGAAGATTGGAGAAGAGAATATTGAACGTTACCAAGGCCGGGTAACAATCTTTGAGCCTGAAAAAATATGTCATTTAGCTGTAGAAAAGGTCTTTTCGGAAGTTTTTCATATACCAACAGATTTTAAAGGACATGAAAACCTACTCATGTTTAAGCTCGACTATAGTCGTTCGAAAATTAGAGAGTTAGCAAACTATTTCACAGGAAGCCAATCGATTCGGGAGTTATCAGACCGGGATATTTTCTTGTTTATGCATCAGTTTCAAGAGCATTTAGGGGCGGGAACCTCGCCTGAGGCTCAGCAGATTATTTGGGATGCGTTTCAAGAATATTGGAAGTTGTACTGCACCTATAGTGCAGGACTTGATGCTGAAACTGTAGAATCAACAAAGGATGTTCTTCGCGCTATCGATCCTTCTCTTATCGGAGAAAGTCAATGGAATGAAGGAGATTTCTGGGTTGTTCAACAAGTAAAATCGCTATTTTATTCTGTTACAAGGTGGATGGCTGGAGAGGATCTTATCGAGCATTACCAAGGGCGGTTATCTGTTCTTTTGCCTCGAGAAGTGCGTCGTTCAGAAATAGCAGAGGTTTTAGAGATTTTTTCAGATGTATTTCCTACAGTAAAAGTCTCTTCTCTTGGGGATGTGGATCGATTCTTGAGAACATCGAGTGACACAGAAAGACGAATATTTGAGGAGCATTTAAGCGCGCATTTTGATGGTATGAGCAATCACTTTCTTCTTAATCGAACTCTGACTGATCCTGCTTCTTGGCAATCCATACCAGTAGCTCAAGAAATAGAGGTTGATTTAGAGAATTCTTCTCAATTGAGTCTTGAAGAAAGAGAAAGCGATGAAGAGTTTACGTATGATTTTGTTTATGAAGCAGATCTAAGTCAAGAGCCTTCTCTACCTACATTTGTTCCTAAAGATTTTGAGCAGGAAGAAGTAGGGCAAGAAGCAGAGATAGATTCATTGATGAATTGGGATGCTTTTGTTAGAGCGATCGATTCCTCCTTTATTCCTGAAAACTTTAAGGAGCAAGATGTTCGAGAAATTAGGGATTTAGGGGAACACGGTTTCGAGATGACCTTTCAAAATGATACTGTTCTTGTCGCTAAGAAAAATGAAGAAGGGAAACTTCATCTTTCTGGAACTGCTCTTCCTCACTTTATTCAGGAGCAATTTAATCAGGCTTTAGGAAGAGGTTCTGAGAATGTTTTCCCCTTTGATCAAATCCAATCTGTGACTGTTCTGTCAGAAGGTTCAAGCCCAAAACTAAAGATCGATTTTAGTCGGGAAGTACAAGGGATGGTTAATGAGGTTTCTTCGGATGGATGGGAAGATATGCCATACCACCGACTCGTTGTTGGTCCTACACTTGTTGTTCAGATTTCTAATCAGGATGGAATTCAATTCGAGCAAGGAAACATTCAAATGGGGCTTCATATCGAGGACTTTTCTTCTCTCCTTGGAATAGTTGGTCTTGGGAGCACAGCTTCGTGGACAGTAAGCAATCTCCTTTATGGGGGTGGATTTACTGATTGGCATGGAAGAGGAAAGAAGGGACTAGAGTTTGCGGTGAAGATCGATAGAATAACTTCTGATAAAAATGGGAAAGTCTGTTTAACGATTTCTCTTCCCGATCCCGAAAAAATGGTCAAGCCAAAAGGAAATCACAAAAGTTCAATTGAAGTCATCGATCTTTCAACAACAGAAGAAGGAACTTCATGGGTGAGAAAGTTCTTAGGGAGTCTTTCTTTTAGTGGAGAGGAGTATCAAGCTTCATTTAGTTCAGTAACTTGGAGTTAAAGAGCGTATCTCGATCACAATCAGAGCTTTTCCTTCAGTAAGGTTAAATTCTACCCATTCTTTTGTTGATCGGTTGCGAATGGCGAGCAGTCCATCAGGGTTAATTTGTTGGTTCTTAAGCTCCCAGAAAAGCCCCTTTGTAGTCAGAGTGCAAATGCAATGAGGAATGATAGATACGGTTGTACCAACGCTCATTTTAATCGGATATTTCCCTTTAGAAAGAGGTATTCCAATCTTCAGCCCTTTTTCATGTTCATCTAGAAAGAAAAATGAATGGTTTTCTGTGTGTTTAAGAAGGGCTTGAATATTCCCTAGGAAATGGTCGATCTCTCCTCCACTTATTCCCACAACTAAACAAGGTAAGAGATCTTTTTTCTTAATAAAATCCATCGCTTTTTCAAAGTCAGTTGAATATTGATCCGAAATATGAATCATTTCAGCACTTCCCTTGTAAGCTGTAGATAATGAGTCCAAATCTCCCACAACATAATCCGCTGCGCACCACTCAGCGGCTCCATCCGCTGCAATAATAGGAATAGTTCCTTGTATTTTTTCTAGCAGTTGGTGACTGGGTTTCTTGCCATTTAAAAAAAGGACACTTCGATAAGAGGATAATAGTTTTTCAATCATAGGAGTAATTTTCAGTCGAGGAGAATCGAAATTTGAAGATCATCAAGATGATCGTTAAGAATGTCATGATTAGATTTGTCACTAAAATGGTCATTGTTTGTGTTAGAAAGCCATAGACAACCCAACTAACGGAACAAATCAGAAAGTTAACGATCATCGCTAGAGAAAGATCATTTGAAGACCGAGTTCTGTAGATCTTGATGATCTGTGGAATGAGTGAAAGGATTGATGTTAGAGATGCAATACAACTTATTGTGAATAAAATCATTTTAAATTCCTCCGCTAGAATTATCTAGATCAGGTTTGCGGGTTAGTACACTTTCTACTTCTCAGCCACTGAGCACCCCGATTAAAATTAAGAAACTGTGTTTAGAGTTTAACACTAGTCTACTTATTGTGAAAATCATTTTAGATCTTCTCTGTGGTAATATAGGTTGAGTCCTAGACAATAATCACAAAAATTGAGAATATCGGGCGAAACAATAGGATGTATTCATGGATAAAAAAACTCTTGGTGATTACTCGATTATTAAACAAATTGGACAAGGAACATTGGGAAATGTTTACCTTGCGGAACACCGTTTTGTAAAACAGCAGTATATTCTCAAGGTTCTCCCTGAAGAACTCGCAACAGATCGCAACTTTATCCAGCGTTTTGAAAAAGATGTAGGAATTTTAGCAAAACTAGATCATCCACATATTGTTAAAGTCCACAATGTTTCCTTTGCAGAAGGATATTACTTTTTAGTGACTGATTGTATCGTTGATTGCTTTGGGGAAACGACAAATTTAACGCAGTATCTCGGGGTTAATAAACAAAGCCTCAATGAGAATGAGATTCTTGAATTATTAACGCAGGTTGCTTCCGCATTAACCTATGCCCATCAGAGCCATTTTGGAGGCGAAAACTTGGTGCATCGCGGGTTAAAACTCAATAACATCTTAATCGGTAAAGGGGAGAGAGGGCTGCATGTCTATCTTTCTGATTTTGGTCTATCACATATCGTTGGAGAAGGGGCAATTTTGACACGGATGTATAAGGTTCTGGCAGATGTTCTTTCATTAGATCTTTCTCAATCTACATTCACCAAACCTGGAGAAGAAAAATACCTCTCTGGCCCTTTTGAGTCGAATAAACTTTCAAAGCTTCATGCTTCATTCCTCCAAACTTACCATTTTTTAGCTCCTGAACAGCGAATTTATCGAGAAAAACCTGTGGGTCCAAAAGCAGATACGTACGCCTTTGGAGTTTTGACTTACTTTTTATTGATGCATTCCTTCCCTGAAGGGAATTTTCCAAGACCTTGTGTTATTAACCCTGACTTTAGATTAAACTGGGATCATTTAGTCAACGAATGCCTGAAACCAGATCCTTCAAAACGTCCAGACTCTCTATTACGTCTTTTGGATTCTTTAGCAAGTCCACAAGAGAAGCCTCCTCAAAGAGTACAAGAAGAAGAGGATGCTATTCTTGACTGGGATGAAGGAGTAGAAAAGGGAAAGGTAGATCAGTTTGAAGATGTAGGAGGAGTTGCGACAACGACGGAAGCTTTAGAACAAGAGATCACTCCTGCTCAAACAAAAATGCTTCATGAAGTTTCTAGAATGGTAAAAGGTGATGCCAAACCTGACCTGAAACCTCAAGAAATCCAAAGACCTGAGTATGACCCTGATCCAGCTGCTGCTTTTCATGTGGATAGTACTGTTGCTAGATATGTCCCTAAGGAAGAAGAAGTCAAAAATATCGATCCTATTCAAACTGAAATGGAGCTAATCGAGGGTGGAGAATATTTCCGAGGAAGTGATGAAGGAGGACGTGATGAAAGACCTCGCCATAAGGTAAAGCTTGATAGTTTTGCACTTGATGTTCACCCTGTTACGAATGAACAATTTGTCCGCTTCTTAGAGGTGATGGGCGGAGAAAAAGATTCAAATAACAATGATATTATCCTCTTAAAAGACTCGCGTATTCGGCGTCATGGAGGCAAACTTAGCATTGAGACCGGCTATTCAAAACACCCCGTGATTGGAGTGACCTGGTATGGAGCCATTGCTTATGCCAAATGGGTCGGAAAACGTCTTCCCACAGAGGCAGAGTGGGAAGTCGCCTCGGCATGCTGTGAGGAATTGCCCTATACAACGGGAAATAGCATCGAAAGAACGCAGGCAAACTTTTTTAGTTCTGATACGACGGCTGTTAAAAGTTATCCAGCGAATAAGATTGGACTCTATGATATGGCTGGGAACGTTTATGAATGGTGCCAGGACTGGTACGATTACAATTACTATGAAGTTGCTATGCAACGCCCGGATAATCCAAAGGGACCGTTGCAAGGAGTGTATCGTGTCTTACGGGGGGGGTGTTGGAAAAGCTTAAAAGATGACTTGCGCTGCTCCCATCGCCACCGTAATAATCCAGGTGTAGTCAATCGAACCTATGGTTTCCGGTGTGCAGCCGATGTCAAAGAAGAAGATACCTAGTATTCTTTTTGTCTGTTCAGGGAATATCTGCCGCTCTCCTGCTCTCAAGGGGATGATGGAGCATTTATTAAAAGAAAAAGGGGGCCAAGCTTATATAGAAAGTTGTGGTCTTCATGCTACATTTCTGGGTAACCCTCCAGATAGGCGGATGCAAGATGCAGGAAAGTCGTATGGAATCACCCTACAGGATCGTGCTAAACTTTTTGAAGCGAGCTTTTTTGACCAATTTGATGCCATTTTTTGTGTAACGGAAGATGTTTGCGCTGCAGTCAAAGCAATGGCCCACACAAAGGAGCACCAAAGTAAAATTTTTATCGCTTCTCATTTTTCTGAAAAGCATAAGGATGAAGAGATACCTGACCCCTATTTTGGAGGGGAAAAAAGTTTTGAACAGGTTTGGGATCGGGTGGCGGATGCTTGCCAGGGCATTATGAAGCATTTTTTTGTTGATCATTCTTCTTAACTCTTTTATCATTTCACTTATGAAATTATTACTTTCAAAACCTAGAGGCTTTTGCGCCGGCGTTGTTCGTGCGATTGAAACCGTTGAGCGGGCGTTGCAAGCTTGGGGCGCTCCGATTTATGTGAAGCACCAAATCGTACACAACCGACATGTTGTAGAAGATCTAGAGAAGAAAGGGGCTATTTTTATAGAAGATCTCGATGAAGTTCCTGAAGGTTCACGTATCATTTATTCTGCTCATGGAATTCCACCTTCTGTTCGTGAACATGCCAAAAAAAGAAAACTGATTGAGATTGATGCTTCTTGCGGTCTTGTGATCCGCGTCCACTCTGCTGCTAAACGTTATGCAAAGAAGGGCTATCATATCCTACTCATTGGACATAAAAAGCATGTTGAAGTGATTGGGACTGCTGGGGAAGCTCCTGATGATACAACCATCATTGAATCTGTGGAGGATGTTGAAAAACTCACGTTTCCTCAAGAGCAACGACTTTTCTATACGACTCAGACGACTCTTAGTCTCGATGACGTGAAAGAAATCACCGATGCGATTAAGGAAAAGTATCCTTTGATAGAAACGTTGCCAAGTTCTTCGATCTGTTATGCAACAACGAATCGACAATTAGCACTGAGAGAAATTACCCACTCGGTCGATGTGGTTCTTGTTGTTGGTGACCCGACAAGCTCTAACTCTAATCGTCTTTGTGAAGTGGCACGTAAGCGCGGTGTTCCTGGGCATTTGATCAATAGCCCTGATGAAATTGATCCTTCATGGCTCAAAGGGGTTAATGCTATCGGTCTCACTGCTGGAGCTTCAACACCTGAATCTGTTGTCCAAAAGTGTATTGAACATCTCAGGACTCTGGGAGTAACCGATACAGAAGAAGTGGAATACACAGAAGAAAATGTCTTTTTTGAGCTTCCAAAAGAAGTCTTAGCAACTACTGTCTCATAATTGCATTAATTTTTGCTTTAACTTGCTCTCTATCATGCGCAAATGAAGGCATACTAGGATAAGAGCTTATGTGTCTTCCATATTTATCAATGATAAAATCAATCAACTGGGAAACAGCTTGCTCATTTTTCTGTTCTTTAATGAGAGTTATAAAATCACCAGAACTTCCCATATTCGTCATGAGATTCCCTAGAAGGATCGATAAAATCATAAATTGTGTTGCTTGGTTTGATACAGATGTGGCCCTTTCATAGGATGCTAAAATCTCTGTATTTGTTTTTGCTTGCGAAGGATCATAAATGACAGGAGGGTTATCTTTTGGTATAACACAGGTTGATTCACTAACATCTGGAGCATCATTAAACATTGTTTTCGTAGGGCAAATGCTATCTAGTTCTTTTTGATTAAATTTTTCTTGCGGAACATCCCTTTCTTCTCTTCCGATATCAGGACTTGATGGAGGTTGAGAATCTGATGAAAACCGACTCGAGATAAATGTATAAAGAGCGTAGAGAAGTCCAAGAACAACTGTGACAATAAGAAGACGTTTAGCCCCGGTTTTTGCCATACTTGCTATTGTATCAGTACGGGAAGGATAGGCTTTGCCAAAGCTTCTATCAAAGACCGGTTCATATTGATTATAGGCTTGAGTTTGTTCAACGGGTCTGTTTCTAATGCCTTCCATTCATTTCTTCTCCTTAAATTAGAACACAAACATCGTAGCAAAATATTGAATTTAATGACAGAAGAAGAGATATATCAAAATATATGAAAGAAAAAGCTCAAATGCAATCGACAATTACCCATATTGATAAGGGTGCAATGCGGCGTATTTTGGGGGTGGGAGATCTCTTTGCTGTAGGGTATGGTGATCTGGGGTCTTCGATTTACTATGCTTTGGGGATTACAACCCTCTATGCTTTAGGTGCTGCTCCCATTAGCTTAGCGATTGCTGGTCTTGTTTTTGCCTGTACAGCGCTTTCTTATGCCGAATTATCTGCAATGCTTCGTGATGGTGGGGGGTCTGCAACATTTGCACGTCATGCGTTTAATGATTTAATATCGTTTATTGCAGGTTGGGGTCTTCTTCTTGATTTCATTGTAACGATTGCTATTTCATCCTATTCGATTTCACCTTACCTTGCTTTTTTTGTTGGGGCTCTTAAAGTACCTTCGTTTAAAATTGGGTTCACAGTTTGTGTGATTGCTATTCTTTTTGTGATCAATTTTTTTGGGACAAAAAATTCAGCCCGAATGAGTTGGTTTTTAACGACCTTGACCCTTTCGACACAAGTTTTGATTATTATTGTCGGGGCTATTTGGTTTATCCAGTTTCCTGATCTTTGGGAGCATTTAAAAATAGGGGTCAAAGGGTCTAGTTGGTCTCCTTCATGGCCAGATTTCTGGAAAGGAACAGCGATGGCAATGGTTGCATACACGGGGATTGAGTCGATGGCCCAGCTTGGAGGAGAGGCGAAACATCCTGCAAAGACAGTCCCTAAAGCGATGATGCTTGCAATGAGTATGCTTCTTTTCGTTTATATCGGGATTGCCATTGTTGCCCTTTCAGCCGTAACGCCTCAAGCTCTAAGTACGCAGTTCTTAGAAGATCCTATTGCGGGAATTGTTTCAAAGCTTCCTTATGGCAGTCGAGTTTTAGGAGGATGGGTTGGATTGCTGGCTGCAATTATTCTCTTTGTTGCAGCGAACGCAGGGCTGATCGGAGCCTCTCGTCTCTCTTTTAATATGGGAGAGAACTACCAACTGCCACGAACTGTTTATCGTCTTCATAAAAAACACAAAACCCCTGTTGTTTCCTTGGGCATTTTTGCAGTGCTTGCGATGATTATCGTAATTGCTTCAAGAGGAAAACTTGCTTTTCTTGCAGACCTTTATAATTTTGGAGCGATGCTTGCCTTTTTTATGACGCATTTATCGCTTATTTTTCTACGCATTCGTCGCCCCGATATGAAGCGTCCTTTTAGGGTCCCTTTTAATATAAAAGTTGGGAAATATTCTATTCCTATCACAGGAATCATTGGGGGACTTGCCACAGCTTCTACATGGTGTTTAGTGGTCTGGACAAAACCTGATGGGCGTTATTTAGGATTTGCTTGGTTAATTATTGGATTAAGTATGTATTTCTATTATCGCCGCCGAGAATCGATTGCTCCTGCTGGAAAAATAGAAATTCATAAGATCAAGGTCCCTGAATTTGAAGCAAAAAAGTATAAACATGTTCTTGTTCCCACTCGGGGAGGGAAAGAAACTCAAACGGTTCAAATGGCCTGCGAGATGGCGAAACTCCATGGTGCTGATGTGACTGCGGTTCATGTTGTTGAAGTTCCTTTTTCACTTCCTCTAGAAACACCACTCCAACACCGTACCGTTGTAGCGGAATCTATTTTAAAACGAGCAGAAGCGATTGGTCGTGAGTTTAATGTACGGATTAACCTACGGATTGTTCAAGCGCGTACTGTTGATGCAGCCATTCTTGAGTTGATAGAGAAGGAAAACTACGATCTTTTGGTAATGGGAGCAATGGTTCCGAAAAGTGGGGGTTCTAAAGGGTATGGCCCCGTTGTTGAAAGGGTTCTAAAAGACTCAATGTGTCCGATTTGGATTAGTTGTACAGCTGTTTAAAGTAGCTGTAACCATAGCCCACAGAGATCATAGAGAAAAGATTTAAAACTCCTCATTGAACTCTGTGGTAATAAAATAACTAATAGCTAATCCTGTTCAAAATAAGCAGATTTAAAATCTACAAACTGAAGCTGAGAAAGTTGTTCTCCCTTTAGTTTTGGGTTTTTTGCATAGCTTTTATTCATCGAACAGATCGGAAGAATAGGCATTTCTTCCATTAAGACTTCTTCTGCTTCAATCAACAATTTTGATCGTTCGGTCTTTCCTAAGACATGATTCGATTGGTGTAGGAGGGTTTGGAATTTTTCATTTTCCCAATTGCATCGATTACAAAGGTCCTTTTTGTTTTTAAAAATTTGCAAAACAAAAGAGGGATCTGAAATAGGGGGAATTGCTCCAGTAATTGCAATCATATATTCGCCTTGTTGGATAGAATCGATATACTCATTCCATCCAAAAATCCCTCTTAGGGAAGCTTTAAAACCTAAGTTCTGTCTCCACTGGTCTTGGATCGCTAAGCAAATTTTCTTAGCCCACTCTACTTCAGGCATGTAAAGTAGTTCAATTTCTGGTAAGGATTCCAGTGTTTCTCCCATATCATTTAATGCTTCTTGAAGGAGAGTTTTTGCTACATTAGGGTTGTTATCCTCAAAGTAGGGTGTATTTTTTAATCTGAGAGGGTAAGGAAGAGCAGACAGAGCTGGTTGCGCCGTATCACTGAAAACATTTTCAACGATCGCATCACGATCAATGGCATAGGTAAGTGCTTTTCGTAGCTTATTATTATTGAAGGGGTATTTATCATTGTTAAATACAAAAAAGTAGACCATTCCATCTGGTGCTGTTTCTGTAAGCGTTCGATAGGAGCAGTCGTGTGCTATTCTCATAAAAGGATCCCCAACCCAATCCAAAGTTCCATTTTCAAACAGATCAAGGGCTGTTTGGTGGTGTTGACAGACTAATAAATTGATTCCATCTAAATAGACGTGCTCTTGGTCCCAATAACGAGGATTCTTAACAAGTTGGATCTCAGAATTAATAGCCCATTTTGACAGCATGAAAGGGCCATTACATACAAACCCTGGTTTCATACACCATTTAGAGTCTGTTTCTACGATATGTTTTGGAGCGGGATAAAGAAAGGGGCTGCAGACAATTTCAAGAAAGTATTGCGCAGGGTATTCTAATTCGACTACAAGGGTTTTTTCATCCGGAATCGTAATTCCAACCTCATCGCTGGTGCAATGCCCTCTAAGGAATTTTTCAGCATTTTTTATCGGATAAAAAAGCTCTGGGAGAGCAGTGATTGATTTAGATTCAGGATTAATGAGCATTTTCCAAGCATATTCAAAATCGTACGCTGTAAGCGGTGTCCCATCACTCCACTCTGAATCTTTCAGATAAAAAGTATAGGTTTTGCCATCTTCAGAAATATCAACTTTATGAGCAATTGCAGGCATTGGGACATCTCCTTCTCCTCGACGCATTAACCCCTCGAATACGTAAGGAATAACTTGAGATGAATTGACGTAGCTCCCTTTGTTACTCGCGCAGTAGTGAAGGGTGGAAATATCAAAATAGAGAGGTGCGTTCAGAGTATTTTTGCTCATAGTTTCTTGAGGCTTTTTTTTATACAAAAGGCTAACCCCACCGATAATAACGATAAGAAATGTGATTGTTAGAAAACTCTTTTTCATAGTATACCATTAAGTTTCTTAGCTTTTTAGTTTGATACACATCATGAATTTTTAAGGTCTTCCTGACAAATTCACATTTTAACACACGATGTGTATATAAAAGTGAATAATTTAATATAATGTCATATTTTATTCAAATTTTTGATTCGTTCGATGAACGTTTTCCTTAACTTGCCGTGTTAGATTTGTAAATAAATTGACTTGACAATTTTCCTGATTATGCTGCAAAAGTATTAGTTTTATGAATTTTTAAGAAGAGACAATTATGGTAGCAATATCGTCAAACATGATTCCTTTAGGAAGTAACGCTTATGACTTTAAACTTATGGATGCCACTTCGAACCAACATAAGACTTTAAAAGAGATTCAATCCGACAAAGGAACCGTTGTACTATTTATACGCAATCGCTGTCCTTATGTAGAACACATTCTAGAGAAGTTGATTGAATTAGCAAGAGAGTATATTCCTAAGGGGATTTCTTTTGTTGCTATCAACTCGAACGTTCCAGAAATGTATCCAGATGACACTTTGGAAGAGATGGAAAAATTCGCAAAAAACCATGATTTTCCTTTTCCCTATCTCGATGACCCCACACAAGTCGCTGCAAAAGGTTTTGGAGCTGCTTGTACTCCAGATTTCTTTGTTTTTGATAAGGACATGAAGTGTGTCTATCGGGGGCAGTTTGATGATTCACGTCCTGAAAACGATCATCAAGTTACTGGGAAAAGCCTTAGAGAAGCCTTAGACGCTCTTCTAGGAAACAAGAAAGTGGCTACTGAACAACATCCTAGTTATGGATGCCGTATTAAATGGCAGGACTCTAAGGATTAACCAGGTGGCAGGCGACTTGATGTCCTGGCGCAACTTCCTTTAATTTTGGCCGTTTTTCAAAACAAATTTTCTCAGACTTAGGACAACGGGTACAGAAAACACATCCTTTAGGGGGATTGATTGGGCTCGGGACTTCTCCGGTGAGGAGAATACGCGTCCGTTTCTTTTCAATATGTGGATCTGGAATAGGTATGGCTGAAAGAAGACCTTGAGTATAGGGGTGAAGGGGGCTTTCATAAAGGTCGTGACTGGAAGCAAGTTCCATTAGATGGCCCAGATACATAACTGCCACACGCATGGATAAATACTTCACCATTGCAAGGTCATGAGAAATGAAAAGATAGGTTAGCCCCATCTCTTCTTGCAAATGTCTCAGGAGATTCACAATTTGTGCTTGAATGGAAACGTCAAGGGCTGCAATTGGTTCATCACAAACAATAAAGCGAGGATTAAGAGCGAGTGCCCTTGCAATTCCAATTCTTTGCCGTTGCCCTCCACTAAATTCATGGGGAAAACGGCCAATATACTCTGGGCGTAGTCCCACTAACTCAAGAAGCTCTTGTACACGCTTTTCTCGATCAGGTCTATTCAAAACGTTATGAATATTTAAGGGCTCAGCAATGATCTCTCCTGCAGTCATCCGAGGATTTAATGAGGCATAAGGATCTTGAAAGATGTATTGCATATCGTGACGCAATGATTTAATCGCTTTTCCACGAAAATTAAGAATACTTTCTCCCTTGAAAAGGATGTTTCCACTCGTAGGTTCATAAAGACGCATCAGAGCTCGAGCTAAAGCTGTCTTTCCACAACCAGACTCTCCAACAAGACCCAGAGTTTCTCTGGGAAAAATATCAAACGAGACATCGTCAACAGCTCTAAGTGTTTGTCCTTTATAAGAAAAGTACTTTTTGAGGTTTTTAATCTGGATAAGGGGAGTCGTCATCGCTTTTCCTCCTGCCTTTTAATTCGAGGATCGAATAACCAACAAGATACATGGTGATTTTCAGCAACACAATGGTTTTGAGGTTTTCCATCGTAGCATAAGTTCATAGCATGTGGACAACGCTTTGCAAAACCACATCCTTTAATCTTCATCGATAGATCAGGAGGAGAACCATGAATCGAATAGAGTTTTCTTTTGGACGGAAGGTCCAAGCGGGGAATCGAGTTAAGAAGTCGACGCGTATAAGGATGTTTTGGTGCGGAAAATAGCTCTTCAACAGGTGCGCTTTCAACAATTTGACCTGCATACATAACAACCACACGATCACAAAAGCCGGATACAATGCTTAAATCATGAGTGATCAGCATGATGCTCATCCCATCTTTTTCTTGGATTTCTTTGATTAACCCAAGAATTTGTGCTTGGATGGTGACATCGAGCGCAGTTGTAGGTTCGTCGGCTATTAAAATATTAGGAGAGGAAATCATTGCAATCGCAATCATCACACGTTGCCGCATTCCACCGCTGAGCTCGTAGGGATACTGTTTAAGGCGTGATGCCGCTTCAGAAACTCCTACACGTTTTAATAGATCAAGGGCGTGCCCCTCCATTTCTTCTTTTGTTGCTTTAGGATGATGAAGGGCATAACCTTCAATGATTTGATCTCCAATACGCATTGTTGGATTTAGAGATGTCATGGGGTCTTGAAAAATCATCCCAATCTCTTTTCCTCGAATCTTACGCAACTCACGTTCACTTTTTAGGAGCAGATCTTCACCTCGATATAAAATGCGCCCTTTGTCAATTTTGGAAGAAATAGCAGGAAGAAGACGGGTAATACTTCGAGCCATTACAGACTTACCACACCCTGATTCACCTACAATGCCTAAAGTCTCTCCTTGTTTTAGATGGAAGCTAACGCCTCGTACAGCTGCAACTTTTTTCGACAAGGTGGAAAAAGAGGTATGGAGATCTTCAACTTCAAGTAAATCTTTCATGTGCGGAGCCTTGGGTCAAAAGCATCTCGAATTCCATCTCCGAGGAGGTTAAGAGCAAGCATTGTAATACTAATAAAAATAGCCGGGAAAAAGAGACGCCATGGATAATAGCGGAGAGCAGAAAGACCATCGCTTGCCATTGTGCCCCAGCTTGCAATGGGGGCTTGAACACCTAGCCCTAAAAAGCTTAGAAATGCTTCAGTAAAAATAGCGGCTGGAATCGTTAAAGTCATCGTCGTAATAATTGAGCCAATAGAGTTAGGAATTAAATGGCGAAATAAAATACGCCATCTACTGGCACCCAGCATGTAGGCAGCAACGACATAATCATTTTGTTTGATCTGCAAAATTTGGCCTCTGACGATCCGAGCCATATTGATCCAACCGGTAATCGTCAAAGCAACAATAATCGTTGTGACTCCAGGTTTCATAATCACCATCAATAAAATAACGATTAAAAGGTGAGGAAGGGAATAGAGGATATCTGAAAAGCGCATCATACACTCTTCAATTTTTCCTCCAACAAGACCTGCAAAGGCTCCATAAAGAACACCAATAGCCATATCAATCACAGCAGCAGTAATTCCCACAAAAAGAGAAATACGAGCCCCCCACCAAATCCGAGTAAAAAGATCGCGTCCCAGCTCATCAGTTCCAAACCAAAACTTGCTACAAGGTGCCTTGTTTTTAAGGGAAAGGTGGGTCTCATAGTAGGTATGAGCGCTCACAAAGGGAATAATCACTGCACAGATAATCAGAAAGATTAGAACGAAAAGGCCAATAGTTGCTGGACGATTGGCGCGAAGTCTAATCCAAGCATCCCTCCAGTAGGAAATGCTTTGCGGAGGAATGTCATCCGCAAGCGGAGGTGCACTATCGATTAAAATTTCACTTTCCTTCATAGGTTCACTCATCAACTACTTTGGTTTTTCCAATCTGGATTCTTGGGTCAAGAAGAGTATATAAGAGGTCTACTAGAAAGACACAGACCATTAAAAGAGCGCTGTAGAACATCGTTACGCCCATAATGACTGTATAGTCACGATTCGTGATACTTGTGACAAACCAGCCACCAAGACCGGGGATCCCAAAGATTTTTTCTACAATAAAACTTCCTGTTAGAATTGCACTAGATAGAGGGCCAATGTAAGTAATCACAGGGAGTAGGCTGTTTTTTAACACATGCTTTAGCACCACTTGCCTTGTTGAAAGTCCTTTTGATAATGCGGTTTGGACATAGTCTTGTTCCAGAACTTCGACCATATTTGCGCGCGTTAAGCGAGCAATAAAGGCTGTTGGGAGTGCTGCTAAGGATAAAGCTGGGAGGATTGTATGAGCCACACCACCCCATCTTGCAACAGGAAATACGTCAAGCTTCATCGCAAAAATGTACTGGAGAAATGTTGCCATAATAAAATTGGGGACAGAAATTCCAATAACAGCAACGATCATTGCTATATGATCTTGCCATCTTGAGCGGCGGATCGCTGCGATTGTTCCTAAAACAATTCCTGTGAACAATGAAAGTGTGATCGCTTCTAAGCCTAAGACAAGGGATACAGGAAAACCTTCTCGGATAATGTCATTGACTGTGCGCCCCTCATATTTAAAAGAAGGTCCTAAATCCCAAGTAATGAGCCCTTTTAGATACTTTACATACTGGATATACCAGGGTTGATCCAACCCATAGTGAGCATACATACTTTTCATGATTTCTTCTGGAACAGCTTGTTCCTGCATAAAGGGGTCACCTGGAGCTGCTTGCATTAAGAAAAAAGTCATTGTCGCAACAAGGAATAACGATCCAGCAAGAATGAAAATCTTTCGAATTAAATATTTTTTCTTCATAAGCTAGACCAATGATGATAGACAGAAAAACTCTATTATTAAAATCGGGGCACTACCTCATTAATACCCGATATGACACCTTTTAACCCATTATGAACCGATCCAAAATTAAATAACCTCTTAATTCTTGTTAGGTTCACATTTAGCTTGTCAATACGACAATAGCTTCAAATAATGGAATAAAAGTTACAGGAAAATCCATAAAAATTCCAATAAAATCGACTGTTAAGAATAGATCGTCTTGTCAAACGCTATTCTTTCTATAGAAAAACACTCCAACAAGGATTATTTGACGACATTATCTAGCTTCTTGTGAAAAAAATTAGTGGATTGAGTTATACTTAGGTTAACGCACAATATGGAGAAGTATAATGGATCATTCAAAAATCGAATCACTTCTAGGTGGAAAAGCTAAAGATCTTTTAGGGCATAGCTGCAAAACTGTAGGAAAAGAAAGATTACATCTTCCCGGACCTGACTGGGTTGATCGCATCTTTGCCGATTCAGATCGTCCAACACGTGTTCTCCAAAGTATGCAGGAAATCTTGAATGCAGGGCGACTAGGAGGAACTGGTTATCTTTCAATCCTTCCTGTTGACCAAGGAATTGAACATACGGCTGGAGCCTCTTTTGCTCCGAATCCCGATTATTTTGATCCTGAAAATATCGTGAAGCTGGCGATTGAAGGAGGTTGCAATGGTGTCGCCTCAACGCTAGGAGTCCTTGGTTCTGTTGCGCGCAAATATGCGCACAAGATTCCCTTTATCTTAAAGTTCAATCATAACGAACTACTGACCTATCCTAATACCTACGATCAAATCCAGTTTGGATCGATAGAGCAAGCTTATGAGATGGGCTGCAAAGCAGTCGGGGCAACGATCTACTTTGGGTCTCCAGAAAGTAACCGACAAATCGTTGAAGTCTCACAAGCCTTTGAAAGAGCTCATGAGCTTGGAATGGTAACGATTCTTTGGTGTTACTTGCGTAACTCCAACTTTAAAACAGACAAACAAGACTACCATACTGCTGCTGATCTAACAGGTCAGGCCAATCACCTTGGAGTCACGATTCAAGCCGACATCATCAAGCAAAAGCTTCCTGCTGGAAATGGAGGATTTAAAGATTTAAAGTTCGGCAAGCAGACGGATAAAATGTACACCGAACTTTCTTCCGATCACCCCATTGATCTGACCCGCTATCAAGTGATCAATAACTACATGGGACGGATGGGACTCATCAACTCTGGTGGAGCTTCAGGAGATAATGATCTCGCTGCCGCTGTAGAAACTGCCGTGATCAATAAACGTGCGGGAGGCATGGGCCTTATCTCAGGACGCAAGGCCTTCCAAAAGCCTTTAAAAGAGGGGGTAGAACTTCTCAATGCAATCCAGTCTGTCTACCTCGACGATAAGATATCAATCGCTTAATGATCTCATTCTTTAAAGCCCGGGATTTCAACCTTGGGCTTCTTTTTTAATTCTTAAGCTATTAATAATAAAATATTTGCAGGTTATTATTTAGCCTATATTCTTTAATGTAAGACAATGGATAAGACATTTATTCAAGATACCGATTCTAAGTTAGATATCATTATTAAAATTGCAGTTGCAATTATTACCCTTACAGGATCTTTATGGGTTGCAGCACTTCATGATAATTTTTTTCATGAACTTACTGATAGAGATTTCGAAGCACTTAATGCAATTCAAGAAGAAATAGATGTTCAGGGGATAGGTCAGAGAGAAGAGGAACTATTCTGGAACGACATGAAATTAGACCCTACGTTAGTAAAGAGAGAGTTTAGCCAAATAGATCGTCAATCACTAATGGCGAAGCTATTGCCTATTTTTGGCAATCCTACTGACACTAGCGTAATTGGTAGACAGATTCTTAAGTGTAAATCTTATGATGAAGCAATGAATTATTTATTAAGCATTATTGATAATTTTAATCCTGATGAATTTTATGCAGTAGTTGGTGCTATAAAAAGTGAGCTTTATTCAGAGGTAAAATAGACAAAAAATTTAATAGAAGAGGGAGGTTAATAACATGGAATCTATAAAAGAAGGTTCTACTTCAGTAGATTATTCAAAATTCTCTGATCAAGAGTTAGCTCTAAAGCAAGGTAAATTAGAGCGACAAAAGAATAGCATTGAAAATCCATTATCATCTTGGACGGTTGTTCATGAGACAGACTCGATGTCAGAAACAATCGCAAAGGTTTTTTTAGCAGTGGTTACATTGGGATTATCTATGGGGATCCCGACTCTTCTTGAGTTTTTATTCCACAAGCCTGATGAGAAGCAACTTAATGAAATCCAATCTGAAATTAATGAAGTTGCTACTATACAGTTGCAAAGGTTTCTAGAACAAAACCAAACAGATTCCAGTACCACTGTTCAATCAGCACCAGAAGTGAGTGAAAGCCCCAAGGTAAAACGTTCGGCTCCAATTGATATTGATGCAGTACGTGCTAAAAGAATGAGACGAGGCATTGAAAAAGAAGCACTAAAAGAGATCAATAGTCGTGAATTTAAAGAGCAGATTATGACGGTTGTTAAGGATGATGTTTCAGCGAGCATGGTTACTTCATACATTCTAGGTGCTTCATCAATTGATGACGCAATGGAAACTGTAAGTGCTACAAGATCACTAAATCCATCACAGCTGAAAGAAGTAAAAACGATTTTAGATAGAGCAACTTCTCCAAGAATCCTTCAAGAACTAGAGATTCAATATGGTTCTAAAAAGGCAGCAGAGATTTTTGCAAGAGACTACCCTAACTGTCGTTTTAGTAAATTAGTTTAAGAAGAAAGAGATATTTATGCCGCAATGAAAATAGAATGCATTTCGGTATAAATATTTTCTAATTCTTAGCTTGCCAGGGGAATGGCGGCTTGGGAGGTGGCACGTCGGATTGGTCATCAGCAAGATCTCCGACAGCCCCAAGAACTTGACCAAAGATTCCTGCTTGTGGAGCAAGGTGTTTTCTTGCTAACAGAAAGGCGATTTTTCCTGTCGCAGCACCGCTATCGACTTTGACATTTCCAAAGGGTCCTTTTACAGGAACTTTAAGGACATAGTCATCATCCAGCCCTTGGATGCCGAGCGCAGCGCGTAGTGCTTGCGCCGTCAAGCCAAGAGTCATATCAACTTTACGGCTAGGGAATTTAACTTTTCCCCAGAGGCAGACCTGGTAAGTATGGTTATAGAGAATTTCGGTTCGATCGACATACATTTTTCCTCCTAGCATACTGAATTCCGAGGGAGCAAACCATAGTGAAATATTCCCTCCTGAACTCATTTTAAAGAGGCTACTCACTTCAGCGGCACTTCCGACATCTTTCACAATGATTTGACCGAGATCCAGTTGGCCATATTTGAAGTTCATATTCCGAATATGGAGGTTTTTTAAAGGGACAGCAAAACCTTCGTCATGAATATAAAGGGTGATCGGTTTTTCTATAGCAACAACAATAAGATCTGCTCCTTTATCCAAGACATCATTCAGTTGAGGTGTGACGGTAAAGACGGCTTTTAGGGGCTCATTTAGATAAAGAATTCCGTCAGAAATAATTCCTGAAAAAAGGGCCTTGCAAGCAGTAGCATCGATATCCATCGTCACCTTTCCTTGGCTCTTTTTGACTTCGGCATCAAAATTTGCATTAAATAGATCTCCTAGAAAGGCTGATGGGGGAAAGCTTGAAGAAGGATCTAGATTTGATAATGCATCGATAAACACACTTGGGAGGTTCTTAATTTGAGCATGAATTGAGGTAGTGACTTGGCTGAGGTCTAAAGAGCCAGTACTTGAAAGGAAATCTTCTAACGTCCCGCTTCCTTGAATTTTTCCTCTCCCTCCTTTCCCATAAGGGGAGACATTTCCATCAAACTTAAAGGTCAGAGGGGTATTTCCAGCTTTTGGTTTTGCGATATCAAAATCAAAAGCTTTGAGCTCTGTCAGGGCGCCACTGCGCGCTTCTTTTAGTTGCAGGTCATCGATCCGTACATTGGCATCAAAGTAACTGGCATAGAGGTTAAAATCTGGCTTTGGAAAACCTTCTCCTTGATCTTTTAGAGGCACTGAAAAAGGGGCAACCTCAATTTTGAGTCGGCCTGTTCCAGCAATTTCAAAAAGAGAGTTATTCGAAGTTAATGCCTTTCCCATACTTCTCCATCGTCTAAAGGCATCATAGGCTTTTTCGCTGATATCCCAACGGATTTTCAGGGGTTTGCGAGGACTTCTAAGCTCAAGCACCTTTCCTGCTACAAAAGAACCATCTAAGTCAAGATTTGGGCTATTGATAGAGATATCAATGTTTTGATTGCTGCCCACTTTTCCCATTTCATATTTAAGATCGAGAGTTTTTCCAATCATATCGGGAAGTTGTCCTCTGGTTTGAAAGAGGACATCAGCAATTTGGGAAGAGAAATTGGAAAGGGTTGCTTTCACTTTTTCCGGGTTTGAAACAAGTTCAGAGGCTTTTCCTTTACCGCTTAAGCTTAGTTCTAATTTTCCTCCAGGTGCATTTTTCTCAAGTGCGTTTCCTTCAAAGTGGATGGAGTGAGAACCTTTTTTTCCGTCTAAGTCAAAGTCAAGCTCGACCCCTCTAAACTCAAAAGGATAACGATTTGAAGGGTTGATCATTGAAAGAGAATTGATCTTTCCACTTCCTTTAAGCGAAAGAGCTGCTAAATCAGCTTCTTTAAGAGGGATTTGACTAGGCTTGATCTCAATATGAATGGGTGTTTCCTTAGACAGAAGGGGATATTCGTTCTCTTTTGAAAGGATGGGATTGATTTGATCAGGCTCTAAAAGGAAGTCAGCCTTTAATGCATTTTTTAAGATGAAAAGGTTCTTTTCAATCGCAGCTTCGACTGTCCCTTTGAATTTGTTTCCCTCAAGGGTGATGTTGAGAGGGGAGACCATGATCTCTTCTCTGTTTTTTAAGGTTCCATTGGTAAAGAAGGAAAGAGCGTTTCCTAAAATGGATTCTCCCATTGAACCTCTGGAAAAATTGAGTTGCCCATTTCCATTAAAATCAATGGATTCTAATGAGGTTCCTTTGAGGTTTACGGCAAAGGATGGAAAAGAAGCTGAACCGAGAGAAAATAGGTCTTTGAAGTCAATTTTTTCGGTGATTAACTCTAGATCAAAATCAGATTCAGAAAAAACAAGGGCTTCTTCTTTCAGTGGGACAGATAAAGCCTTAAGGGTTCCATTGACTCTAATGGGATGGGAGAAGTTTTCATAAAGAGTTGGTTGAAGAAGGTAGGAAAATGTTGAGGGGCTTTTCAATTCAGCACGATCAGAAATTGTCAATGTTGTATCGGTAAATTGTAAAAGGGGAGTTCTTCCTGAAACATTAAATTGTTGATTAGACTTTTGGATTTTTCCACTTAGGGTCGGTCCCAAATATTTCGCAAGAGCCCCCTTATTCCAACTATCAATTAAGGCTAAAGGAAGGTTGTCAATATTGAGGTCTAAAGCCGGGAAAGCGCGCTTTTTTTCCAAAGCGTTTTGGATGGACGCTGTTCCGTTCAGTCCTGAGTTTCCTTTTCCCTGGTATTTGAATCGGCTGGTTAGATTAAGAGACAGGAGATCGTTCAGTTTTTGTGTTGAAAAGTTAACATTTAAGTTTTCAACTCCAATCGACTCATTAATCTTTTTAACCAAAAAGTTTCCATCACTAAATGAAAAATTACCGCTAGCTGCCACTAAAGCAAAGTCGAGTTTGCTATGGTAGGGGAGTGTTGCTGAATCGATTCTAAGCTCAGCTTGGGCATCATTTTGAAGGAGGGTGTCTGGACTAAAATAATTAAAAATGGTTGGTTTTATCGTCCAAGCAATACGGCCAGGCTGTTTGAGGACAAAGGCTGTTTCTGTATATTGTGGAGCTAATTCTATAAAGAGTCTTGGAGATCTAAGAGAAAGAAGGATGTTTCCATCTCCTAAAGCATCCACTTGTGCATTAAAGCTGTCACCAAGAGCGGCTAAAAGAAGGCCTTGATAGTTAGGATTAAGTAAGGTAGCGATACGATCAAGTCCCTCTACAGGAAAATTATTGATTTTAGCTGTTCCTTCAAACCATTTTTCCATCTTTCCTTTGATACTAAAGTTGCCTGAAACACCATTTTGGCTTGTTGCACCATACAGCTCTATCGATCCGATTTGATTTGCTCGTGGAATGACGACGTCCATGGAAAGGTTATCGATAGTCATTCCATTTTGAATCGATAGTGCCCCTTTTGAAACAATGAGATGTCCTTTAAAATCAGACCAAACCGGAGTTTTTTTCTTCTTTTTTTTGCTTGGAACCTTTTCAGACGGGATCCATTCTTTAGGTTCTTTTGGAGAAAAGGTGACTTTAGGGGACTCAATACGTGTTGTTCCTATGCTTCCACTGCGCATAAGAATGCTCCAAAAGGAGAGATTGCTTGTAAGTTGATCAAAGGAGATGTTTCCTCCTTTTTGATCCGAAAACTGAAGCTTATCGATTTGTTGTTCATGAAACCATCCCAAGGAGATATTTTCAATTTCTAGACTTCCTCCTGTATTCTTTTCGATGAGACTAATGATCCATCGCTTTCCGCTATCGGTTGAAAGATAGCTAGGGATTAGGAGAATTAAAATAAGAAGAATCACTAAGATGCAGACAGGTATTCCTATCCACCATTTTTTCTTAGAATTTGTTGGCTTTTCCATTTTCGAACCTAATCCTATTTGATATTTTTATACCACAAGACTCCAGTGATTGTTTTTGCATCGATGATTTCACCCGAGGAAATCATTTGAACCGCTTCATCGACAGAGAGAGTGATAAGGTCGATCTCATCGGTATCATCACCAATTAAGGGATCTGCGACTAACTTTTCAGCTAAGTAGAGATGGATGTATTCGGAAAGGATTCCAGGGGCTGAATAAAAGCCTCCTAAATGAGTGATTTTATCTGTCCGAAACCCAGTTTCTTCTTGGAGTTCTCTTTTAGCACAATGAAGGGGTTCTTCCCCTTTTTCTAGGGTACCAGCAGGAAGCTCGATTAAAATCTCTTGAGCTGCTCGGCGCCATTGTTTCACTAAAACCAACTCACCTTTTTCATTGATGGGAATAAGAGCTACAGCTCCTGGATGAATAACAAGATCAAACGTTTTCGTTTTCTGTTTATCATAAACGATTTCATCCCTAACTACTTTGAAAATTTTTCCCTGATGAACTTGGGATCTGTTAATGGATGCTTCTTTTTCTCGCTTTTCCTGGAGCTCTGAATTAGAGACGCCTTCCTTCATTAAGGTCTTCCTTCTTTATATGGTGAGATTTTTCCCTCACCCTTCACCTTTTGTTTAAGGATGATAGGTTTTGGCTTAGTATAATGAACATGCCCATATCCAACAACAGAAGTATCTAATTCTTGGGTCGTATTAACAACTGCCCGACCAGTATCTTGAACATAGACCTTTGCATAGTCTGATATTAAGTCTTGCCCTAAATAGAGACCCGGTCCTTTGATATAAACCAGCTGTTCGATCACGTTTCCTTTCAATAAGGCCTGAGAATCACCATGCATAACAACCGCAATTCTATGGAAATCTAGGAATCCTTCGATGAGAGAAGCTCCTTCTAAATCCATATGAATCATGAGCTGATCTCCTTGAAGTTTATCAATATCGACAGAGACATTTCCTTTCAGTTGGATTTTACTTAAGTTTTTGACTTCTAAGGTTCCAATCATATTTTCTGGAAAGTTACCGCTATTGAACTCTCCAGTAGGTTGAATATTCAATACTCCTTGATGATCAGAGATATGGATATGCTCGATCAGTTCTGAATCAGCCGTCAACGTTAGCCGATTTTTATCAGCTTGTTTAATCTCTAGTTTTCCTTGGCCATAATAGGAAAGTTCTCTTACATGACTAAAGTCGTAAATCCTTGCCACTTCAATACTAAAGCAATAAGCAGAAAGAGAAAGAAATACCATTATGAGTAATGTTTTCATCACTCTCAATCTATAAACCAAATAAATGAAATAATGCGACAAGTTTTTCTTAACGCAATTCTTAATCAAATAGATATGAATTGCAGGTATCGATCTCGTTGATCTCTGTTTGATTGAGTCGGGTTCATCAATTGAAGAAAAAAGAGTGAATCTCTATGTTCCGAAGTAGGAGCGGGGAAAAATCCTAATGAAATTTCGCACGAAGTTATTCTATTCATTTATTGCTTTAGGGCTTATGAGTACCCTGTTAGCCCTCTTCATTATCTATGGTGAGGCTTCACGACTTATTTTTGAGGAAATTCGAAGTAAAATCCTTTCATTAGCTATTAACTCAGAACAACAGATTAGTGCCAAAAGCCTTAACGCCTACATAAGAAGTCGAGGTGAAACTGATACCTCTGAATTCAAACAATTAAGTGATGAGCTCCAAGAAATTAGAAACATAAACCGTCGTTCTGATATTTATGTTGAATATGTCTATTTGATTAAAAAATATGACGATTCAGACCATTACTATTATTTACTGGATATCCAGCCTGAGAATCATAAGGGTAGAGCCCATTATGGACAGCCTTATCCCACTAAAGTACAAATCCCTCCAGATCTTGCTGAAGCTTTTGTCACAACTCATATCTATTCTGATGAATGGGGAACGTGGCTCACAGGTTATGCTCCGATTTATGACCATGAGGGAAATACGATTGCCCTTTTGGGAATTGATGTTAGAACCAAAGAAATTTACTTAGAACTTGAAAAACTCCTTCTCTATGGTCTGGTTGCGTTTGCCATTTCGATTTTTGTAGCAGTTATCTTTGCCTATTTCTTATCTAAACTTGTTTCTTCTTCATTAGGATTGCTTTGTGATACGGTAAAAAGTATTGGAAAAGGAGACTTTTCTACACGTAGCTGTCTCGATACACGAGATGAGTTTAATGAGCTTTCTTTAGCGATTAATAACATGGCAAAAGGCCTTGAAGAGAGAGAACGACTCAAGTTAGGTTTTGCAAGGTATGTCTCTCAATACGCTCTAGAAGAGCTGTTAAAAATGGATAAACCGATTTCACTGGTAGGAGAACGAAAAAAGGTTACCCTTCTCTTTTCTGATATTCGGCACTTTACGGGAATGGCCGAAGAACTCCCTCCGGAAGAAGTTTTAAAGCTTTTAAACGAGTATTTTACTGAAATGATTGAGGTAATATTCAATTATGGAGGAACGCTCGATAAATTTATTGGGGATGGAATGATGGTCGAGTTTGGAGCTCCTTTGGAGGATAAACTCCAGGAACTTCATGCGGTCCTTGCTGCAGTTCATATGCAGCTCCATTTAGATAAACTTTGTGATAAGTGGGAAAAAGAAGGGGGAAGAAAACTCAGTATGGGTATTGGTATTCATACTGGACTTGCAGTCCTTGGAAATATTGGTTCTGAGCTGCGGATGGAATATACGGCTATTGGTGATACTGTCAATGTTGCTTCACGATTGGAGCGTTTCACAAAGAAAATAGAAAAACCCATTATTGTCTCCAAAGCAGTCTATGAAAAAGTCAAAGATCATTTCATTTTTGAGGACTTAAAAGAAATAGAGATCCCTGGAAGAAAGGGGATTATTCAAGCTTACTCTCTTGATCCTTATGCGCAAAAAGATCTCCATCAATTGGAACTGATTCATGAACAACATAAAATTGCTGATGAACACGAATAAAAAAAATCAAAAAAACTTGCGTTTAGTTGAAACATTTTCTATGAAGGGAAAGAAGTATGTTTCACGTAGGAATCGTAAATGAAGCCTCATAATATTCGGACCATTGTAACCCTTTCTAACTTTGGGTATATTGCAGCATGCATCGTCCTTTATCTCATTGCTCTTTGTATTCTTATCTCTTCTGTCTATGGAATCATATTAGATATGACTTCAGGAACTTATACAGTCTATAAGCTTCTTGATGAAGTCGGACTTATTGTATTCTCTATGGCTGTGATTGATGTTGGTAAATATCTCATGCTTGAAGAGGTCATTCGAAAAGGACAAGTTGAAAAAGCTCCAAAGGAAACACGCAAAACCTTAACGAAGTTTGCGATTATTATAGCGACAGCCCTATCGTTAGAAGGACTCGTTCTAACCATTGAAGTGGCAAAACAGGATGTCACTAAAATTGGTTATCCTGTACTTGTTCTACTATCAGCAACCTTGTTTATTGTGGCGATTGGAGTGTATCAGACACTGAACTCTCGGGCTGAGAAGAGATAGTTTCTACTTTCTCAGCAGTAAAGTTTGCAATAAAGTTTGCAAGATGGTCTTGAACTTGGTTATGAAGTTCTAAAGGGTAGGTCATTTCTACCTTGTATAGGACGTTTCCAACTAAGATTAAAGTTCCTGCGGTTTCTTTTTGATTCTCTTTAGCGACAGTGTAATGTTCGTAATCAAGAGCAGGAAAGGATTTAAAAACCGTTGATTCTTTTCCCACAAGCTCAGTCTTTCCTAGTTCTTTCATAATGACTTTTAAAGCACCTCCTAAAACAAGGCTATTTCCATACTTTAGCCAAGCATCTGGAAGGGTGGTATAACTGACAGAAAAAAGAATATCGTTTTCTGTTTCACAAATGAATTCTTTATAAGGAAGAAAGTTATCACTTCCAGGAATTGGAAGGTCTCTACTGCTTGTTTTAGGTTTCTTTGGGAAAGAAGCTGAAAAATGTTCTTCTTTGGGATTGAAGCTTACCCATTTTTCAAATTCTACATTTTTTACCACTCTATGAAGGTTGAGTTTGTGTTGATCAGGCTTACTTGTATGGGTATAAAAATAAAAACCAGCAAAACCAATTAAAGTTGCAATTAAAATTAGAATAATTTTCTTCATAGCTCTTCCTTAAAAATTTTTTAATATAATAGTCTATTACCGAATAAGTTTCAACTAAAGCTATTATTTGAGTCAGAGAGATATAAATCTTTAATAAAGAATAAATTAAACCTGATCTTCAGGTCTTTCAGGGATGATAACGACCCCAATAATATAGGTAATAATTACTGGAAAAAAGCCTGTAGGTATTAGCGCAATAACTGTGACCAGCCGAACAATAATAGGATCTATTTTAAGAGCTTCAGCAATCCCTCCGCAAATACCTGCAATTTTTCGATCTCTTACAGAGCGGTAGAGGCGGCGACAGTCATATTGAACATACGTGGGAGGGCCTAGGGGCATCAACATCCATGCTATGATATAGAGAACAACAAAGGGGAGAAAGGCTGTAATCACACAGAGGAAAACCGCTAGGAGACGAATGACTGTCGGGTCCATTCCTAGAAATTGTCCAATTCCACCACATACGCCTGCGATCTTTTTATCCCATCTGTCCCGATATAGCCTTTTCATAATTTCAGTATGATAAAAGCGGTTTTAAGTTTCAAATGGAACAGGGGATTTAAATGACATTTTTTTATGAGTTACGGGATGAATAAAGTCTAAAGCATAGGCGTGAAGATGGAGACGACCACTTGAAGTGTCCCCATATTTTTGATCCCCAAGAATCGGATAGCCCGCTGCTAAGGATTGAGCACGAATTTGATTTTTCTTACCTGTTTCTAAAATCAATTGAAGCGCTGTCGTTTTCCCTCGATTATTCAATACACTATAATGAGTAATAGCTAGATCTCCTTTAGGATGAGGGCGGACAAAGTAATTGGCATCTTCGAGGAGGCGACATTTCCAGGTTCCAGAGCCTTCTATTTTTCCACGTACAATAGCACGGTACTCCCTATGAATGGAATGGGTATGAAACTGTTCTTTGAGACTTTCGCGTGCAGCTTCCGAAAGAGCCATCACCATAACACCTGAAGTTTCACGATCTAAACGGTGAACTGGAAAAACGCGTCGAAACTCTTTCTTCAGGACACCATGAACCGTTTCTTCTGTTTCAAAGGCTGTTGCAACGCTTAAAACACCTTCAGGCTTATTAACGACAATAAGATCTCGATCTTCATACAAAACTTCAATATCCAAATCGAGAAACTTTTGTTTATCCATTAGACGGATAGAAGCATTTTCACTGACTTCCAGATGGGGTTCTAATGCTTTTTGCCCATCCACTTGGATACGCCCTGCTTTAAGCCACTTTTTAAGAGTTGACTTCGAGCTATCTGGAAATTGTAGGATAAGACATTCTAAAAGCTGAGGCATGCTAGTTCCCTCCTATAATGCGCAACTCTTTGTTCCAGGGTTTTTCCTTTTATACGACCATTCAAGAACGGAATACTATTAAAGAGAATATTTCGAGCAATTTTTAGACGTCCACAGATTCCTTCAACTTTCCCATCAGCAATGATCAAATGAAGATGGAAATGAGGAACCGTCTGCCCTGCATCCAAGCCTGTTTTACAAAGGACATACTTATCTCCTGGAAAAAGGTTTCCGATCCGTTTGGCTAAGTCAAGGACTTCAACAAATTCTTCCTTCGTTATATCTTTAAAGGAATCCCGATGTGTTTTTGTCACAAAAAGAAAATGACGCTCTGTGATAGGATTATCGGGATAAAGAATTTTAACAGCCTTTCCTTCCCAGAGGACTTGATCTCTAGCACGTTCTTGGCAGAAAAAATCTGTGGGTTTGCCTTCTGTTTCAATAGGCGCTTTAGAAATAAACGGCACTTTTTTATCCAATGGACGCTCTGGATCCATCATGGCATGCTTAAAAAGGACAATCAGCTGTCTTGCATACCGGGTCAAAAAATTTCCCGCTTCCTTAACAGGGACATGTTCTAAAAAACCATGATCTCCCATAAAGAGAAAAGACTTTCCTCCGATTGACTGGAAAAAATCATAGACTTTCTCAGCCCCAGATTCCTCGCTATTCACCGCAGTTGTCCCTACAGTTGGAAGGTATGTGGTAATTTCTTCTGAAGGACCAGTTTCTTCTATCATGCTAACTTAATTCAAGGTGAGCAACCTGGAAGGTCCTAAGAGAATCAACAAACAATCCCGGATTTTTAATTTTTACCCAGACTTCACAGCTTTTTAAGGGAATATTTTGATCAGTAGAGTTCTTACCATGTGTAAGGATTGCCTCACGAATAACTTCAACCATCTTTTCACGTGAGTATTCCCTAAAAACGCGTTTGGAAAGCGAATTTTTTTGAATTTTGTCATCCTTGAGTTGAGTAAAGATGACCTCAACAACATCAATAATGGTTTTAGGCATCCCTAGAAATGAACGTCCTGGGATATAACTCTCACTGGCTTCGATCTTTTCAAAACCTTTTTCTGCCTCAGAAAGAACTTCAGAAATAAGTGATTCATTAGAACTATTTTCGACTGCTGTGACCATAATAAAAATCCTTTTTTTATCAGTAAAGCGGATTAATTTTAACCCAAACGAAGTTTTTGATGAAGAAAGAAAACCCTTTCCAAATGAAAATTTTGACAAGAATCTCAAGTAAAAAATACACTTAACACTCAGTGGTAATCAACTCAGGAGGTTAGATCATGTTGAAAAAAAAATTCCCTATGGATGCCTATTGGGAGAATTTCCCTTTTCATTTTGATGATGAGTCGGTTTCCATTGCCTCCCATTCATCGGGACTCAGTGTTTATGAAGAAGGGGATCACGTAATTGTGGAAGCTGCTTTACCAGGAGTCGAATCTGAGGATATTGAAGTTTCACAGACCCATGGTTTTCTTTTGATTGAAGGAGAAAAAAAAGAAGAGGAAACAAAACGCAAATACTACCGTCAAGCTGTGCGTTCCTTTTCATACCGTGTCCCGCTTCCTGGAAAAGCTGATATGAGTAGTGAACCTGAAGCGATTTTTAAAGATGGTGTGATGAAAATCTCCTTTAAAAAAGGTGTGAATAAAGGAAAATCGATTCCGATCAAAAAAGAGAAGCAATGAAACAACTCTTCTTTCTGATTGTCTTTTTTTGGGGCACTCTTGTAGGCGAAGAATGCGATTATGCCTTTCAAGGAAAGCATTTTATTGCAAGCTATTATGGATGCTCACAAGAAGCTCTTTTAGATAAAAAGGGACTTCAACAGGCAATGCTTAATGCATCTAGGAACTCTGGGGCGGGAGTATTGAAACATATGGATCAACACTTCGAAGGAGGAGGATACACGCTTGCAATCTTGCTTTCTGAGAGTCATGCAAGTATCCATACCTATCCTGAACACTATGCTTGTTTTGTAGACCTTTTTACTTGTGGAGAGCATTGCTCACACGAAGCATTCAATGAGGTCCTTGTGAACTTTTTAAAACCTGCGGATGCTCACATCCGTTCAATCGAAAGGAACTAATGTGAAGAAAATTGTCGCTCTTACCCACCATACATTTGAAGATTTAGAATTGATGTATCCTGTTTATCGAATTCGAGAGGAAAATATCGAAGTCGTCATTGCTGGATTAGAAAAAGAAACGATTTATACTGGGAAGAATGGGTATCCTTGTAAAAGTGATATTGCATTTAAAGATCTTAAAGCAAGTGATTATGATGGGGTCTTAATTCCTGGAGGCTTTGCACCAGACAAAGTTCGGCGTATTCCAGAAGCTTTAAGTCTGCTCCAAGAGCTTCACCGAGAAAAAAAAATGATTGCCTTTATCTGCCATGGAGGGTGGGTTCCTATCTCGGCAAAAATACTAAAAGGGAAAAAAGCAACGGGAACTGTTGCCATTAAGGATGACCTTGAAAATGCTGGGGCGGTTTGGGTTGATGAACCTGTTGTGATAGATGGCCATCTAATCAGTTCACGTACTCCAGTAGATCTTCCTTCCTTTGGAAAAGCAATGGCGGAGTTTTTGAGATGAAAAAGTTTCTCCTCTTTTGTTTCATCCCTCTCTGCCTTTTTGCTAAAGAAAAGGAACCAATAGAGGAGAGTAAACTTCTGAATGTCGGTGTTGGTGTGTTTAATATTGTACGAAACACTAAGTCTGTTAACTTTCAAATCGAATACCGTTCTGACTTTCCATTTTACCGAAACTCTATGCTCTTTTTTCGCCCTCTAATCGGTGTGATGGGGACAACCCAGGGTTCGGGCTATATCTATACAGGAATTGCCTTTGATATCTTCTTTACAAAGAGCATTGTTTTTACTCCTAGCTTCGCTCCAGGAATCTATATTAAAGGGGGCGGGATGGAGCTAGGCTTTCCCCTAGAATATCGTTCATCTGCAGAGCTTTCCTACCGATTTAAGAATAAAAGTCGCTTTGGGGGAATGTTTTACCATATCTCAAATGCAAGTCTAGGTTTTAGAAATCCTGGAACTGAATGTCTTGTGTTTTTCTATTCCATTCCTTTGCCTTAACTTGTTTACCCTTAATACCCGAAAAAAAGTTTCAAAAACCCTTTTTTAAAAAATTTGCCGTTTGTAAAATAAATATAGGGGACCGACTGATATGGACCGAACCTGTTTCAAAACAGCTTCGGTAGATTAAATCAGTTTTGATTACCAAACATAAAGCAACAGAGTGTCAATGAGATATAAATCTCATCACGCTCCAACTATGCCAATCACTTTTCTGGGGGGAAAAAGATGTCAGAGCAACCTGTTTTTAAACCATTTCCACTTTGGACAGGTTGTCATGCACAAACCATTGCCGCATCTTTTCTTTCATTTGGAAGTAATCCTTCATCCTTGAAGCGATTTGTTTATCTTGCTGATGGCGATAAACTTGTAATGGAAATTACAACGCCTAAGGGGTGGAAAAATGATGATAAAACCGCAGTTCTTATTCATGGACTCTGTGGATCTCATCGCTCTCCTTATATCGTTAGAATGACTCGGAAGCTTTTAAAAAAGGGCGTCCGGGTCGTTAGAGTGAATCTAAGGGGTTGTGGAAGTGGAAGAGGGCATGCAAAGAAAATGTACCATTCAGAGTCTAGTGAGGACGTCTGGCAAGCGATCAAAGAAATCAAGAGAGATGCACCTTATTCGCCGATTACTCTGATTGGTTACTCTTTAGGCGGAAATGTTATCCTTAAAATGGGAGGAGAAAGAGGAAAAGAAGCCAAGCAGTTCATTGATAAACTTATTTCCGTTAACCCTCCCATCCACGTAGAATCGACTATTGAGCACCTATCGAAAAACCACTTTTACGAACGTTACTTTATGACAGCTCTTAGAGAAGATGTCGCTTACCGTCATGAAAGCTTTCATGAGCTTCCACCGATTCGTATTCCACCTGATATGACACTTCTTGAATTTAATGAATTTTATATTGCTCCACAGTCGGGCTATGATAATGTACATGACTATTACAATGCTTGTAGCTCCTGTCGTTTAGTTCACAACATATCGGTCTCTTGTTCCATTCTTTTTTCGCGAGACGATCCGATTGTTGATTGTAACTTACTCGACCAAAGCGATCTTCCGACAAATGTTGACGTTGTCATCACCGAAAGTGGAGGGCATTTAGGTTACTTGGGAGTTCCAGGACAAAAAGGGGGATTTCACTGGATGGATTCTGTCCTCCTCCAGTGGATTTTTGAGAAACGGGAATAGGTTTGAATTTCATATGCTCCGCCTATTCTCGCTTCTCTTTTCATCTTTAGTGATTTTTTGACGGCGTGCTATCTAGTATTGGTTTTTATGAGTCTTTAACCAATGAAGGATATCGGAAGATTCATACATCGCTTTTCCATTAATCACTAGGCAGGGAACTTGCCTTTTTCCTCCAATTTCAACCAGTTCTTGTGCTGCTTGCCTATCGCTTCCAATATCTTTTATCGGGATTGTTTTCCGTTCTTTTTTAAGGTACTTTGTTACCTTAGTGCAGTAAGGACAAGAGTTGCGAACATAAAGAACAAGATGGGGACGCTCAACGCTGTGGCTAGCCATCGACTCTTCTTGTTGGTATTCTTCTTGAACACAAGCAATCATTCCATCATAAAGTGTCAGAAGAGGGGCTAAAGCCTTTACTTCCCCATCGATCATAATTTCATCATGATAAGGGGCTTCAAGAATTGCAGGATCCATATCCACCATCAAATACTCCAGTTTTAAAATAACATAGCTATTCAAGGAAATAAGAATTTTAGCCCAAATTCATATATTACGGAAGAGGTTTGTTTCTGAAGCTTTGAATAAAACTCTCTAGATTTAGAACCATTTTCCTCATATAAATCAATCTCCTGAAGGTAGCCTCGTGCCTCAGCAAAAAGGAGGATCTCATGAGCTCGAACAGGAGAAAGGGGTTTTTCCAGAGAAACCTCGTAAACATCGCCAAAAAGCATCCCTAGCTTTGAAATCAAATCTCCTCTACAGACAAACCCTGTAAAAGCGGGCTTATCCTCTAAAGCATTCCATTGATCAACAAGATGCTTAGGAACACCAGGAAAATTAAAGGCATAAGAGGATTCATGAGGCTCTTGACTCATCCAATCGGATTCATGGATTAATGTATAGGCTGCAACGACTCCACCCAAGCTGTGCCCAATCACTCTGGCGGCGCGGTTTTCTTTCTTTAACCACTCTTGAATGGGCTTTTGTCCTTTTTCGAAAAGTGTCCAGCCAGGTCCCTTTGGATCAAGATCACTAATAATCGAAGCGCGTCCTCCTTCTGTCATAAAAGAAAAATCTGTTCCCCGAAATAAGAGAATCGGTGGTCCTATTCCATCACTTCTAACTAATCCAAAAGCTCGAATCTTGTTCCAAAGATCGAAAACACGATCAACAACATGTATCGTCATCGTCATACATCCATCACTGCCCATAATCGGTAGAGGAATTGTATGTCCTTGCTTTAAATTACGATAAGCTAAAACCTTAGCCATGACTTCACAGGCGGCCCATTCGCACAGTTTAGGAGTTTCAATATGTTCATAGATTTTTCGAAAGACTTCACTTACTTGCTGAATGTCTTTTAAGCTAGGAGTGACTCTACAGATGATGCCTTTAGATGCATACTTTTCGCGATAACTCTTGCCAAAGCGGTTGAACGACTCTGAAGGGTTTTCATAAACTTGAACGTTCTTGCTCTCTTTCAGCTCATAGCAACGGGAGGAATATTTAAATAACCAAGAAAGAAAAATTTCCCAGTATTTAAAGCTCTGCGCAGAAAATGAAAAGTCATCACTCATAAAAAAAGACCCCTTATTCGCATACTAGGAATCGGGGTCCTTCAGGTCAATAGCAATTTTATTGGTTATTACCAATATTGCTGATCGCTTCCAGTTTGTCCGCTACGCTTTTGCTGTCTTTTTCTGGTATCTACAGCTCCAGTGGAGGAAAAGGGAGATAAAACGCTAGTAGACCCATGATGTTCAGGAGAAGGAGACCTTCTTTTTTCTTCTTGCTCTCCTGTACGCTTGCCCTGCCTTTCTCTGGTATCTACAGCTACTGCAGAAGGAAAAGAAAAAGATGTTGGGAGTCCATGACTACCTCTACCCCTACCACTTGTATTATGAGGAGGTGTAGAGAACGGGGATAGAGGAGGAGGTGATTCGCTTCGTTCTCCTTTCCATTCTTCATGAGGGTTTCTTGGGCGCTTTCCTTGTCTTTGTGTATGATCAACACCACCAGTATGAGAAGAAAATGGTCTCCGTGGAGTTGTTTCCCAGGGAAGGCGAGTAAAGCATCCCCAATCTTTCATAGAGCTGCTATCACTACCGCTACCTCCAGGAAAGTTTCCAAAAATTCTAGCAAACACATGTTTAATGCAATCGCAATTCATTCCAAAAGCGTGATAGATTCCAAAAGAAGCAACGCCGATTGTTGCAATCCCTCTCAGACTTTTTGGAAAGGATTTATATACCACTGTTGATGCTGTGACCGTTAACAATAAATAAAATAACCGGTCTCCTTGAGAAGGTGGTTGGTAGGGAGGAGGGGGTTCTCCTCTAGGAGAAGAAGAGGTTCTTTGTACTGTTGCCATATAATTCTCCTAATCTTATAAAGGTTTTGGGTTGCCACGCACATACAGAATATTATCTGATGCGCTATAGCTGACTAAGATATACTCGTAATCAGAAAAGTATTTGGAAAAGTAATTGTTATTTTTTCCAATCACAATCATGTCTCCAACCCTCCAATGTTTCAGATAGTCAAAATCCTCAGGGTCAATCTTCCAACGCATTTTCATTCCTTGTTGGGTCGCAAGGATAATTTCTTGAGATCTTCTATCGACTTCCGTTAACTTTAAAGCGTAAGGATTTTTTACAGCAGCACTTGCCCAGATATTAGCCTTAAAGTATTCTCCATTACTCTCGTTAATGACATAAAATTGGGAACCACAAAAAGGAAGAAGACTAAGGTTAGGACAAAAGGTAATTTGGTCATAATAATCCCAGTATTTCATGGCATTTTTATGGCTTGGAATCGCTTTAAACTGTGTTCCATCTTGCAGTTCAATGATTCCATCAGATCCTTTTCCCCGAAGCTCATGTTCTCCTGTTCCTAAAATCAAACCAGCTTTAGGGGGTTGATATTCCGGATAAAATATTTGGGGTCTGTTGTGCTGATATTCAGCGTATAAGCTGCCTACTACAAGGAGTAGAGCAAGGATGGCTTTCTTCATACTTTTTTCTCCATCAATGAAAGTAATAATAAATTTTAATTTGGGGAGGATACGGTATCAAGTAATTTTAATAAAAGAAAAACTTTGCCCCACAGATAGCCGTGGGGCATTTTTAGCTTTAGAAGGGTTTCACACGAATGTGGGTTGTGTAAGGGTGTTTGTTGCAGTTGAGCATAATATAGCTACAGTCAGAGAATAAGCCTGAATACCAATGGTTATTTTTTCCAAGGACAACATGGTCCCCAATCTCCCATTCTTTAATGATATCAAGATCTTTTGCTTCAACTCTCCAGCTGTATTTAGCCCCCGTTCTTGTCTTTAGAACAACTTCACCATCAAAGGGATCGATATGTATAATCGTCTTAGTATGGTCATTAAATTCATTAGGAGGGGAGTAAAGGTTGGCATGAACAAATTCATCGCGGTTAATGTTATAAACATAAAAATCAGACCCTCCCCCAAGATAAGGGTTATGAGTGATCGAAAGATGCTCGTGATATTCCCATTCGTCCGCCACTTTAAGTTCATCAGATTTGAGAACTTTTAAAATCAATCCATTTTCGATTTGGATTTTACCATCCCGACTTTTTCCTGTGAGAAGATGTTCTCCAGCATTTAGAATAACGGGAACAAGATGTCCTTTTGAATGAAGGGGTTCATCAGCCTGTAGCTGAATACCTAGAAAAGCTAAAAGTATCGAGAGATAAATATACGATTTTTTGATCATAACTCCACCTAAGAATTTGGTTATCAACATCGCAAACCAGGTTAAACCATAAAGATTATTTTAATAAATAAAAATTTATAAACCATTCTTAATGGATAGAGCCCCTTTACATGAGGATAAAGGGGGCGTATCTTTCGGACCAAAACTTTACCTTGGATCATTTTCGGTATACATCAACACACCAGAGAATGCATAATGTAAAACATGTTACATCCTACTTTAAAAGAGATTCTCTCCGTCACTAAAGAAGCAAATAACCTTCCCTTGAGTCGGATGTCCCTTGCTGAAATCCGAAATGGTCCCATGAAAATGAAACCCCTTGCTGGAGAGCCTAAAGCTATGGCTAAGGTGATGAATCATATCATTCGGATAAACGAGGGTGATCTTTTGATGCGTCTTTATTACCCCAAAGATAATAAACCCCTTCCTGTGGTTCTCTACTTTCATCCTGGGGGCTTTGTAAAAGGAGATATTGATTCACACGACCCTGTTTGCCGTAGTATAGCCGAAGCGAGCGGCTGTTTAGTTGCCTCAATTAATTATCCTTTAGCTCCTGAAAATCCTTTCCCAAGAGCGATCACTGCAGCAAAAGAAGCGCTTCAATGGATTGCTACCCATTCAACAGAGTTAAATTCCGATGGGAGAATTGCTGTTGCTGGCGAGAATGCAGGAGGAAACCTTGCAGCAGTCTTGACTCAAGAAGTGCGTGAAAACATCCATCCGAAAATTTCTTTTCAAGTCTTGATCTATCCCCAAACCGATTTCACTTTCTCTTCGCTGTCTCAGCAAGAATATAGCTCAGGCTATCTGCTCGAAAGAGATTCGATAGAGTGGTATAAAAAGCAATATATCCCACAAGATCAAGACGCAATGGATCCCCGTATTTCGCCACTTTATGCTCACGATTTTTCATCACTTCCTCCAGCGCTCATTATTACAGCTGAATATGATCCGATGCGTGATGAAGGAGAAACTTATGCACAAAAACTTAAAAGTGCTGGTGTTCCAACAGAACTAAAACGCTATAAAGGAATGGTTCATGGCTTTTTTCAAATGGAGGGGATTCTTGATGAAACCCGCCTTGCAATCAACCATGTCGGTGAAACCCTTAAAACCCACTTTTCACTAACCTGAGTTTTGAGTTCATTTTGCTTATTGTCATAGGAGACTTCTCTTAAATTCTTAAACTTTTTATCGAAGAGAAGGGTTAAAGAGCCCTTTTCGAGATAAAAAGGTTGAGAGGAAAGAGAAAAATCCCTGAAAATGAGTGAAATAAACTCAAAACTTAGGTTACTAGGATAGACTCATGAAAAATGATGAAGTCACAGCAGGTAATTGCTCCATGGTAGGCATCGGTTACTTTATTGCCCGTCCTTATCTTTGGCTATCTCCGCTTTTTGCAGCCTTAATCTCTTTCTTTGTTCTCATTGCGGCTTTCTTTCTAACAGCTTATGTTAGCTGGCCGGAGTCTACTTTAACTTGGTTTCGCTATACCTGGGGAATTTTTAGATCTCTTGGCTACGCCTCTCTTGCACTGATAGCACTATGGGTCTCCGTTTTTCCCATCATTTTAAACTATGCATTCGAGAACATGATTGGAAAGATTCTCCATGACAAACAGGTGCCGATTAAAGGAGAAGGGGCTTTTCAAGCAGTTACTTCAAGTATCCAAGTGATCTTTCGGACATTGGGCTGGCGCCTTTTCTGGCCTTTGGTAACATTAATTTCTCTTTTCTTTTTTGGACCTTTAGCCATGATTTTGGCTCAGATTGGAATGGGGCATATTGCCATTATTGATGCAACAGATCTCTCTCTTACCATTCAAGGACTTCCTGTCAAAAAACGGATTCGAGCGATTAAATCTCGCTTCTTCCCCATTTTAACAGCCGGCTTTATTGCTGGAATCCTTAGTATGATCCTCACTACTACAATTATAGGTTGGATCTTTTGGCTCCCTGGCATCTATGCCGGCTGCACTCTTTGGACCATCAACTGGCCTAAAGATTAGGAATCTATTCCCATGTTTGGCCTGTCACCATCTTATCAGCTTTGACAGTTGGAGATTTTGTAGGAGTATTTCCCGGAGTAGAAATACCTCTTCTCTGTGAGTCTGGTGTTTTAGGTGCGTCAGTATGATTTATAGGATGATCAAGAGCGTCTCTTGTAAGAGGCTCTCTTGCCCCAGTTTGATCTTCAAAACAACAATTGAACCAGCTACATGGGTTATACCAACGACATCCATTAATTTCTGACATGATTACTTTACCTCTTTTTTTAATTTAGATTTGTTATAGATTTAGATCTTTAGTCTCTTTTAGCTTATGCAAAGTGCATAAACTGGACATCAATAGTCTTAAAATTAGGAACCTACTCCCATTGCTGGCCTGTCACCATCTTATCGGCTTTGACGCCTGGAGATTTTGTAGGAGTGTTTCCAGGCGTAGAAACACCTCTTCTTTGTGACTCGGGTGTTTTATGAGGATCATCCTGGCTGTCTTTTCTTTCATTCCCTTTAAGAGGTGCCCTTTCATCGGCCGTGCCTTCAAAACAACAATTAAACCAGCTGCATGGGTTATACCAATGACATCCATTAACTCCTGACATGATTCTTTACCTCAACGATTTTTGGTTAATAATAGGGTTAAAGATCATAGCTTCTGAAAAAAATCAAATCAAGAAATAAAATCTTCTTTTAATTTAATTTACGTTCGTTTTATTCTCTTTGTTCTAAAACACTCAAAAAAAAAGGATCTTTTAAGAATGGACGCAGCTAGACCTTTAGGTTCTGGAGATAATTTCCTCCGTACAAAACTACAACTTCCTGTATTAAATGCAACATATGATGGTCTCCCACGTAGTTATGTTGTTGATCATATTCACTCTACTTCGGACTTACTAAAGAAAGGGGATACTATTTCAAAAGTTTGGGCTCATGTTTATGCTTTTGCGGTTCCAGTATTTTTAGCTGCTTCAATTATTAAGCTTTCTATCATTACTGCCTGTGATACTGGAACAAGCCTTCTAGGCTACTCACGCAAAGAGTATGTTGTTATCAATCAAGGTAAACCAGAAGAGGTAAAAGAACTAAAAGAAGTCTCAATTTATAAGGATGTTAAAGAATTAGCTCTTCATATTGCAGCAATTGTTACAACATTTATCTGCTATATTCCCGGTATTTTTGCTCCTGGTATTTATTATCGCGAAAATTTGAAACCTCTTCCACAATCTTCTGAACAAAAAAGTCATGCCGATGAATTAGCAAAAGCTGCAGAACCATTTAGACCAATTCAATTAGAAAATAATCAACTTCGCGAAGAAAATAAAACAGCAAAACTAGATGCATTTTTTGCAATGTTCCCAAAAATTACAACTCAGAATCTTCAAGAAGCTATGGAACTTTTATCTGCACCTGAGTTAGATGGTATTAATCTTTCTCAAGTGACAGAAGAAAGTTTAGGCGGATCCTACTCTCAAGAAACATGGGGAACTGAAGATGGAAGAGTTTTTGATCCAGGAACTCCTAGAGGAGAGAGTAGTCCAGAAAGGGTTGGAACTGCCTATAGTCCTGTTGCAATAAAGAATAAAGCGCAGTTTTTACAACCCATAGGAACTGTTGAACTTAGTATTGATTGCAGAAAAGTAGCTTCGAAATATCTACAGTTAATCTTAAGTAAACCCCATGAAATTCATCGACTGGTATTGATTAACCCTGATATGGAAGTGCTCACAGCTATTGAAAACCGAAGAGAACAAAGAGGGGTCCTTTCTAATCTCCACTCCCTTGTTATTCGTGAGCATGAAAGACTAAACTGCGAAGATCTATATCTAATTGCTGAAAGGTTTACAAACATTGCTTGCTTTGATGTTAGAGAATGTCGTTTAAACCAGGAGTTAACAAGAGAATTCGAGCAACATCATATTGTATGTGGAACGCGCTACCGATCAGAACGATTAGATCGTGAGTCCAGACAAGAGCCTGCTAGAGTTGCAGTTGAAACTAAAGAGGATTTTGATAACATCGATGAACAGTTCAAACATTTGAATGAAGAGGTTCTCTTTAAAACAATGATGAAAGGATTCACTAGAGATAGTGCTAACATCATGTATTTTGCTAATTTCTTTCCGGTTGTAGACGAAGATAAATTCTTTCATCCTGCAGCTCCTTTTGTGACAAAATTATGTTGTTTTAAAGGTTCAGAAATTGGAAGTTCACATCTGAAAAGTTTAATGCCTCGACTAGCTAAAAGCTTCCCTCATTTACGTGTTTTAGATTTTGGTGGCTGTAAACTGTTAGACTCTGACGCTCTTTCACACATAGAGAAATTTCCTGTTTTAAACCTCTATTTAGATGGCTGTGAAGGGATCTTCTATAAACAAATCAAAGCTGATCAGGCAGGTAGCTATAACAGAACCCCTGATTATGTATCACAGAACCGACGCCATTATGTTCTAGACGTTGCTTATGTGACTAACCGATTCCTTCATCTATTTAACCATGGAACAAAAGTAATTCTTTTGAGAAGAATGGAATGTATTTTACAGAAAAATGGTCAATTAAGATCTAGAGATACCCCTTCATATTATCAGATAATCAAGCCTTATCTCGAAAGACATCTATTTCCTGAAATGGTGCATATGGCACAACCTCCAAGATACCATGGCACTTATATTGGTGTTAATGTTGGTTCTGAAGAATCTAACTTCCAACAAGACTCTCGAGTGTAAATATGAGATGCTTGTAAAAGTAAAAGGCTATCAGCAAGGGTTAGGGCTGCCATGGCTTCGACGATGGGAACTGCGCGGATGGTCACGCAAGGATCGTGACGGGAACCTGAGGGGAGTTGAAAGATTTGTGCGTTGCCGGAAGTATCGACGGTTTGCTGGGGCTTTTCGATACTGGATGTGGGCTTAAAAGCAACGCGAATGGTCAGAGGAAGTCCCGTTGAAATTCCACCAAGGGTTCCTCCTGCATGATTTGATGCGGGAACGATTTTGCCAGATGCATCTGTGGTAAACCCATCGTTATGCTCGGAGCCTTTAAGGCGAGCCGCATGAAACCCTTCTCCAATTTCAAACCCTTTGGTTGCGGGGAGAGAGAGCATTCCTTTAGCAAGATTGGCTTCGAGTTTTTCATAAACAGGATCACCTAAACCGATGGGAAGATTTTCTACCGTGCACTCGATAATCCCACCAAGCGAGTCTTTTTCCGCTTTGGCTTCTTCTAGGACTTTAATCATCTTTTGTTCTGCGTTTTCATCGGGACAAGAGAGAATGCTATTTTGGAGAGCATTTAAATCAACCGAATCGATAGTGATAGGACCGACGGAATGGATGTAGGCGGTGCAGGTAATGTTAAAGTGAGCAAGGAGCTTTTTAGCTATGGCTCCGGCAGCAACACGGCAAGCTGTTTCTCTTGCAGAGGAGCGGCCACCGCCTCGGTAGTCAAAGATGCCATATTTCTCAAGGTAGGTAAAATTGGCATGTCCTGGACGCATAAGATCTTTAATGGGTTCGTATTTTGAGGAATCAGCGTCGTGATTGAAGATAATAATCGAGATTGGAGCTCCTGTGGTTTTTCCCTCAAATACCCCTGAAAAGATTTCAGCGTGATCTTTTTCTTTTCGGGAAGTGGTATAGGGGCTTTTTCCACCAGCGCGGCGGGAAAGTTCTTGGTTGATTTCGTCTTCGCTAATGGGAAGGCCTGCAGGACAACCATCGATGACAACACCGATTCCTTTTCCATGAGATTCGCCCCATGTGGTGATACGAAACAGGTTTCCAAAGCTATTGCTTGCCATCATTCACACTCTTACAGATTTTATCGATGATTTGTTTATCTGTCATAGACGTTACATTGATTTCAGTGGCATGAATTTTCTTGAATTGGTCGTCCCGTTCGTCGTACATTTTATCAAAAGAGGCTTCTGGACTATTAGGATCGAGAAAAGCGGGGAGGGGATCTTCAGCTAACACTCTCTTTTTAAGGGGTTCTCTGTCGAAGATCAGATAGATCAGATGACTATTTTTTTTCAGGGCTTCGACATTTTCATACAGGAGCATCGCACCTCCTCCTACAGCAATGATAGAGTTTTGGACGTCTTGTAGAGATTGGATGACTTCATATTCAAGCGCGCGGAAAGTGACGGATCCCACTTCTTGGTAGATTTGGCAAGTCGTTAACTTTTTTTGCCGGTTTAGTTGATAGGTTTCTTCAATGAGACGATCGGTATCCATGAAAGCTCTTCCGAGTTTTTCGGCAAGCTTTTTCCCAATCGTCGTTTTTCCTGAGCTTTTAAGTCCAAAAAGAACAATATTCACTTTATTCTTGCTCCAAGCTTTATTAAGTGCTCTTTAAAATTCGGGTAGGTCTTATGGGTACATTCTGTATGATGAATCACAGATTCACCTTCAGCACCTAGAGCTGCAACAGTAAGAGACATCGCCATTCGATGATCGTGATAAGTCTCTAAAGTTGTTCCCTTTAATTTTGAGGTGCGAATAATAAGACCATCCTCTATTTCTTGTATATCAGCTCCCATCTTTTTAAGCTCGGTTGCAATGCAATGGATCCGATCGCATTCTTTTTTTCGAGCAATTGCACCATTTTTTAAAACTGTTTCGCCTGTTGCAAAACACCCGATCACAGCAAGAATCGTAATCGCATCAATCGTATCATTGATATCAATGGTCTGTCCTTGAAGAGGACTGCTTTTTTTAACATGAAGCGTTCTTCCTTCTGTTTCGAATTTAGCTCCCATTTCTTCTAACAAACCTAATAGTTTTTTATCACCTTGAATATCTGTCATATCGACATTCTCAATGGAAATTTCACTCTGAGTGATCAAAGCTGCCGCAACGGGAAAAGCTAAGGAGCTAAAATCTCCCGGAACGGTGTAATGAAAACCAGAATAAGTGGCTCCTCCTGGAATTTTGTAATGGGTATAATTGTGGTTTTCATAGGGGAGTTTTAAAAAATCAAACCAGGAAAGGGTGAGATCAATCCAAGGTTTTTCACCAGGGTTTGTGACGTGAATTTCTGAGCTCCCTTGCGCAAAGGATGTGGCAATCAATAGGGCTGAAACAGGTTGAGAGTCCTGACCATCAAGGGTACAGACGCCACTCTTTAAGGGACCTTTGATAATTTTTGGCGCGTATCCATTTCCTAACATGCTTTCTGCGGAAACGCCTAGTTGTTTCAAGGCTTCAAGAAGGGGTTTGATCGGGCGCCTTGTCCGAATCGAATGGTCTCCAGTAATCACGGTATAAGTCGGAATTAACGCTGCCAAGGCCCCGATAAACCGGAGGACGATCCCAGAGTTTCCAGCATTGATCACATCCTCAGCAGGGTGAAGTTTAGAACCCACGCCCTCTATAACTAGTTGATCGTGATCTTTTTGAACCTTTGCTCCCAATTGCTGAATGGTTTTGAGCATCACCGCACTATCGGGAGAGTCAAGGTATTTTGAAATCGTTGATTGTCCTTTTCCAAGGAGAGCAAAGATTAAAGCTCGGTGGGTATGAGACTTTGAGGGGGGAATTTCAATCGTTCCAGAGAGTGTGCTCGCTTTTACCCGATAGGTCATCGTTGGAACTCCGCCACCATCCATCCTAAAGCTTCATTGAGAATTTCACTATCAAGAGTGGAACAGTAGCTTCCTTTAAAACGATGAATTTTTCCAATTCCATCAAGAATGACGAAACGGGGAGTGGTCTCTTCTGCTTTCTTGTCGCTTTTCATTATTTCTTTCATTGAAGCAGTCGATACCTTTTCGGAAATTTTTAGAGCAAATCCCATCTTTCGAATCAATTGATAAATAGCGTTAAAGTCAGACGTGGTTAATGTTTGCATTTTATGGGCAATAAAAGCTTCAACAACCATTCCTATTGCAATAGCCTCTCCATGGGATAGAGTATACCCTTCTAGTGCTTCGATTGCATGACCGATCGTATGGCCAAAATTCAAGATCCGTCTTTCTCCACTCTCTTTTAAATCTCGCTCGATCACTTTCTTCTTAATTTTGATACTTTGATTAATCAGTCTTTGTAAAAAGTCAGGGTTTCTTTCTTTCAAGCGGCCAATCTTCTCTTCAAGTTCTTCAAAAAGGTGTTTATCGGCAATTAAACCTGCTTTAAGGATCTCAGCACTACCACATAAGATTTCTAAATCGGGCAGGGTTGAAAGCATCGAAAGATCGATAAAAATAGCAAGAGGAGAATAGATCGCTCCGATTACATTTTTAGCCTGTTTTACGTTGACTCCCGTTTTCCCTCCAATACTCGCATCAACCATCGCAAGTAGGGATGTGGGAACTGAGATATAGGGGACTCCTCGTAAATAGGTTGAAGCCACAAACCCGCCAATATCGGTTGTGACTCCTCCTCCCATGACAATCAAGAGGGTATCACGCCCTAACTTTAAGGCTAGGAGTTGATCCTCGATTTCTTCTTTTGTTTTTCGCGTTTTTGATTTTTCTCCTTCCTGAAAAGTCACAAGATGACATTCGAACTCATGCTTTTTCATAAAGGTTAAAAAGGGTTCTGCATAAAGAGAGGCAACTTTCTCATCAGCAATCAAGGCAAATCTTCCCACATGTTTTTGGAGAAGTTTGATAAAAGCCTCGTCACTCAAGAGATCCTTCTCGAAGTAGATCGGAGGATGAACTGTTTTCATAAAGTTTTACGCTTTATTTTTCGCAATTGGTATAGGACCCAAGATGTTTGATCAAATACTTTTCGCTGAGAGCATCAAAGAGGGATCGCACCAAGCGATCTTCAATATGACCTTCAACTTCCATAAAATATAGTGGAGTGTGCCCTTCTTGTAAAAGGAGATTTTTAAGTTTAATGAGAGGAATTTTTCTGCTATGGGCTTGATCGGCAATTTCCTTGGTTGTTGTCATGGAAGGATCGCTAAAGATTAGAAAAGCTGTTGCATTCTTTTCTTTTTTCTTTGGAGGGGTCTTGCCGATTGTAAAGAAAATGGCATAATTTTCATGATCATCTTCAATATTTTCACAAAAAACTGGGAGTTTATAGTGTTTAGCTGCAAAGGGAGAGATGATAGCTCCTGTCTTTTGGGGATGAGCTTGGTATTGAATCGCAGCATGGACCATTGTTGGCGTCATGATTTTCTTTGCGTTTCCACAAAGCTCATGAATTTTTACTCGACACCCTTCAAATCCTACAGCACTCCCTAATAGGGTATCGATTGGGCCTTTCTCAGCAGCTAAATGATACCGAATTCTCAATACCGTTTTCCGAGTGATTGAAAAATCATATTTCATCAAATGCGCAATAGAATCTTCATTAAACTGATCTGCAATTTCTATGGGAATGACGCCTTCTGACATCTCTTTCTCAGCAAGACGAAAAAAGAGTTCATCAATAGAGCTTGCATAAACCAGTTTTTTATGAGGATGCATTTTTAATGTTGCTTCATGAGAAAAAGAGCCTTCTGGGCCGAGAGTGAGTATAGCCATATCATATGATTTATACAGGAAAAGGGATAGATTTGCAATAGCTCTACTCGTAGGTGGACAGAACTAACGCATCAAAAATTTACTCGATTCTTGCTAGGTAAAAACCGTTAGTATCAAATGCAGATGCTTTGTCATTTATATTAAAAATCTCATTAGTTACTTTAAGGAATTCTTCTTACTGTAAAGATGATATCATCAAAATCATCGTCTTCATCGCCATCGTTGCAGAAATAACGCTTACCATCCGGAATATCTTCTGAGTACATGGCTGCGCCGTTACATAATCCAGCATTCCATCTTCCGCTATCTGAATGACAAACAATTTTTTTTCCTTCTGGGTATCTAAAAATCTTATTGTTCGTATAACTTCCATCTATATCCCCAAAATATCCACTTTTGTGTTCCTCATAAATCGTTTCTTCCCAAATATTGCTTATGAAAACGCGTCCTTTCCTTGTAAAGATTTGAATATCAATATTGTTGATATCTAGCACTTCAGAATCTTCCCAAAAAAGAACATTCGACTCTTTATCATATTCCATAGGTTCCCCATTAATACTTAAATATCCACTAGACACATGAACGGCGAAGCCTTGAAGGTAATGGCTGTTTGTACTTTCTATTGAAAATTTTAGAGTTTCTTTGTTTTTTACTGGAAGTTCATCAAAAAGAAACACTGTATTCCCCATATAAGATATTTTTCTAGGGTAGGGATGCTCTTTTGTTCCTTTATTTCTGAATAGTTGTTTAAAATTCACAGGCTTTGGATATTTTTCAATGGTCATTCTTTTGTATTCCTTCGTGATTTACGTACCTAGCTCTATGGAGGTCTTTCTCGATGTGATCTTTAACTGTAAGTTCTTCAAAATCAAACAAACCTCCTTGTCTTTGTGGGGGTTCATGGTGTAGCTCAATGCTCTCCCATTTTTGAAGTTTTTTGTTATATACTTGAGGCGCCAACCCCTTTTCCATTCGGCTAATATTTTCGGGTGTTGGCTCGTACTTTAGTTCCCCTTTGACTTTCCCTATTTTATGATTAAGAGCTTTATTTTTCCAATGCCTAGCCCTCACCGCACTCCACGTTGGGATATCCCCAGTTATTGTTCTGTTATTGATGGGGTCACCAACCTTCCAGCCAAATTCATATCTAGCTTGTGTTGGAGGAATGGTTTCAGAGATTTTGAGAGGAGGCTTTATTCGTGGTTTTTTGTTCGCTTGTTCAATGAAGAATTTTACTTCTTTTTCAAGCTTTGCAATCTCTCCAAGAGTTCCTTTTTGTATCCTCTTCAAATCTATTTTCTTACGAAGGGATTGACTTAGATTTTTGAGGTCATGGGGGTTAGATTTAAGACCTTTTAAACAGACAACGGCTAATCCGATTTCATAAAAAGGCTTTAAACCTTCATCTATAAAACCGAGTTCCTGAGAAGTTTGTCCGATGGCACTTATAGCCATCCAAAGTGGACCAAAAGGAAAAGCCGCTCCTATTTCTTCCAAAACTCTTTTCACTGGAGTGTCTGGCTCATACTTGATTCCTAAATGGTCACAAGCTGCTTTTTGAATCTCACGTCCCGTCTTAAAAATTTTTCTAAAGGATTCCAGATTGCTAGGCTTCGAAACGTCCTTCATGGACTTTCTGGCTTCTTCTTCTAAGTATCCACTACATGAAAGCCTATTTTCTTTGTCCTTTGTAATCCCAACTTTCTCTTTTAGGAAGGTGCCAACTGCTACAAAGAAATCAACAGACTCTCGAACAATTCCGAAGCTGCGGAAAAATCCCGCAATTAGCGCTTCATTAATATCTTCTAAATCTTGCCCACTATTGTCTACGAAGGTTATTAGCCTATCAGAAAATGACGGAGGTTTTATCAAAGGTAGGGGCTCGTGAAATGCCTTTGTATCATTAGTTTCGTCCGTAAGTCCTATAGGAATACTGTAATTTTCTACTGAGAAGTATGGATATGCTACAAAAATTTTTTCTTTCTGATTGGTGCTGATACAGTTTTTACAAGTTCTTCCAAAGACAGCACTTACTATCTTAGCTCTATCAATCTCTCTTTGCCAATCCTCTTCGTAATCTAAACATCCCTCGTCTAGTGGTTCTATTTTGTAGCACTTAAAAAAGTCCACAAGGGGACTATTACAAACATTACAATTGTATACATGTGGCTTTTTTTTAGGCACTTCTCTCAACATCTTCCAGAAATCAAACGCATTGACTGAGCGATAAAAAGGGTCACAGGGAAAGAGTTGAACCTCTCTTCCCATCCAAAGCATTTTTCCAACACTACTAGGTGGTTCAAATCCTGCGCAATTGCTTTGTGTAGCTTCATTTTCTTTTGATTCAAGAGACTCTATAGTCACCCTTCTCTCTCCTTTTGATTTGAGATTTCCCCAAATCTTTTTGCTTGAATTAATACTTTCAATTACCCCCCTTATGAGTTATAAAAGGGGAATGTTGGTCGTCACAATTCAAGGAAATTTTAAAGAAGCTAAGAAAATAATTCAAGCAGCCTCAAAGCTTGGCGGTGCACTAGAATTTCGATTGGACCTCATGGAGGAAATCGACCTTTCTCATCTATCAAAACTCAAAGCTTATTCAAAACTTCCTATTATCTTTACCCTTAGAAAAAAATCACAAGGAGGAAGGTTTAAAGGAAGTGAAGAAGAAAGAGAGGCTAGGCTCCTGGAGCTCTTAACGCTAAAGCCAGACTATGTCGACCTTGAATATGATTCCAATTTTTTTGATAAAATTGATCCGCACATTCAAGTCATTTCCTCTTATCACAATTTTGAAAAGACCCCAGAAAATTTAGAAGAGATTTTAAAGAAAATGATGAAGAGACCTGCTGCGATTTATAAGCTAGCAACGATGGCTCATTCTTCCTTAGATGCTCTTAAGATGCTTTTGTTTGTTAAGAAGAACAAAGATGTAGCAGGGATGTGTCTGGGAGTTCCAGGAGAAATCACCCGCATTTTAGCTCCGATTGTTGGTAGTTCTCTCACCTATACTTTTTTGGAAAAAGAGATAGTACCAGGGCAAGTTTCTATTTCTGAGCTTATCAATACCTATCGCTATCCAATGCTTAATCCCTCAACAGAAATTTATGGGCTGATCGGAGACCCCGTTAGTAAAAGCATTGGGCATCTTTGTTACAACCAGATCTTCAGAAAAGTAAAGAAAAATGGGATTTATGTAAAAATCCTTTTAAAACCCTTTGAGGTGTCTGAATTTTTCACGCTTACAAAAGAGCTTCCTTTTGTTGGGTTGAGCGTTACAATGCCCCTTAAAGAGACTGTAGCGCCTCATCTATCAGGGATGTCTTCTCAAGCAAAAAAAATTGGAGCGATCAATACTTTAATAAGAAGGAAAGGGGAATGGTTCGGAACAAACACTGATGGAAAAGGAGCTCTTGATGCCTTGGAAAAGAAAGGAAAAGTTGCCCAAAAAACCCTTTTAGTCATTGGAGCAGGGGGAGCTGCAAAAGCTATCGGTACAGAGGCTTCAAAGCGAGGAGCTCGAGTCATTATTACCAACCGCACTTTTGAAAAAGCTAAAGCTCTTGCTGCCCAAATTCAAGGGGAAGCCATTCCTAACAATAAAGTCGGTCAATGTTCTTATGATATCATCGTGAATACCACTGCTGTTGGAATGGTTCCAAAAATAGGGGAGAGCCCTATTCCTTCTGAGTTTATTAGAGAAAACTCTTTAGGTTTCGATGTGGTGATGCATTCGAAAAAGACACCCTTCCTTCATGCTATCCAAAATAAAGGGGGGGAAATTGTCTGTGGTCATGAAATGTATGCACAGCAAGCTTTAGGACAGCTGAAAGTATGGTCGATTCAAGGATTAAGTGATGAAGAAGCTCTTTCGCTAATTGAACGTTTTACACTTATCTGAAATCGTTTTTCTAATTTCTTCCCAAACAGACTTAGATATCTCAGGTCCAATACGTTTAACAACATTGGAAGAGACATAAGCAGCGATCCACACACAATTTTTTAGCGTATACCCTCTTAAGTACCCATGAAGAAATCCACTTGCATAGAGATCTCCTGCACCTGTGGTATCAATCGCATTCACTGAAAGGGCTTCCATATAAACTTTTGTATTGCCTCTTCGTGCCCAAGAACCTCGTTCACTCATTGTTATCACGGCAATCTCGCATATTTCCGCAAGGACATCACAAGATTCACTTGCAGGAAGATTGGTTAAAACTTTTGCTTCGCGCTCATTACAGAAAACAATATCGATATATTTTTCGAGAATATCTCGAATAAATTTTTCGTTTCTTCTAACAATTTCAACATTAGCTAGGTCAATAGAAACCGTAACATCAGCTTCTTTAGCTAACTTCAGCATACGAATCACAAGATCCTGATCTACAAGTTGGTATCCTTCAATATGAAAATGTCGGACCTGAGATTCAAAGAGTTCTTTATCAAAGTCTAGATCGGTAAGACTATGGGACGCCCCTAAGTAAGTTCTAAAAGTTCTTTCTCCATCAGGGGTAATTAAACAAATGGCCTGTCCTGTTGGAAGATTTCCTTTTTTGAACAGGGGGATCACTCCATGATCTTCAAGTTTCTTTGTATAATACTCTCCTTTTTCATCATCGCCTACTTTGCCGATCAGGGCACATTTCTCTCCTAGCTGCGCAAGTCCTTTCGTGACATTTGCTCCACTCCCACCTGGAACCATTTTCGAGGTCGTATCACTTTTTTCTAAGATCGAATTTAATGTCTTCCGACTGATGGGAGCCCATCCTCCTTTTTCATTCGTAATCGATTTAAGCTGTTCGTCAGAAATATGAAAGTAGTGATCCATAATAGCAGCACTTAGTGTTAAAACTTCATAGTCATCAGAAAATTCAGGGGGATAAGAAGAGGTGTATGTTCTAGAAGAAATCAGCAATAAGAAGGTAAGCAATAAAATCCTTAGCATCTCATAAAACCTTTTTTAAGTTTTACGGAGGATAGGCTACTAAGTTTTTTTATGCATTATTTTTTTGATAAAAAAAGAGCCCCGAATGGGGCTCTTCTATTTTGGATTCCTGTTATAGGAAGATAAACTGTTAACTTTGGTAATTAAATCGTAATAATTACAAGAAACATTATTTCGATACGTTATTAATTATACACTATATAATTAAGAATGTCAACGACGGAAAATCTTTAAAATAAACTTTTTGTAGAAAGGTATATAATAAAGTTTTTTTTCTAAGATTTTAGTTCCTGGATGATGGGGGTCAACACGGTCCGCTAAGTAATGATATCCCTCGGCAGCACCCCTATTTCCAATAGAAATTTGATAAAACCCCATGAGGACCATAAAACCACGAAATTCAGAAACATGAAACATTTTTTTATTGGGGTAAAGCTCTCGTAAATTCATTTTTTTATTAAAAATATTAGGAATTTTTTTAGGTTGTTTTCGTCTTAAACAAAGATCTGCAAAGTTAATTTTTGCAAAGAGATAATCGGGATTCTTAGCAAAATTTTCCTCAATTAATCGATTGGCTTTTCGAACTTTACGACAAGAGAGATAAAGGTAAGTCAGGAGGTTTAAAACCTCTGGATGATCGGGATGGTTCTCTTTGAAGGCTTCAACATCTTTTTTAGCTTTTCGAGGATTTTCCGTTGCCAAGGAATAGAGCTTCATAAAGGCTTCAAGATCCTCTTCGGAAAAGCTACTTTCTAAGTGAGAAAGATCTTGCTTCCAAGTCACAGTATGGGAGGGAAGAGTAAAGTAAGGAGTTCTTTGTTCAGGGATAAAAAGCGTATTTTTCATTTGCGTAAAATATATTTCTCTTTCTAAACTGTACCACTTTAGATTTTGAAATAATACAAAAGTAGTACATCACATGTCTAGAGTCTTTAACAAAAAACTGATTTCCTTTGCTCTAAGTATCATTATCGGGGGACTGATTTGGAATCTTTCACCACCTGAAGGTGTCACAACGCAAGCCATGCATATGTTTGCGATTTTCATCTTCACAGTGATTGGTATCATCTTACGTCCCGTTCCCATCGGGACTTTTGCATTTCTAGGGCTTGTTCTTACAGTCACAACCAAAACTCTAACATTCGAACAATCATTTAGTGGGTTTGTTCACCCCATTGTGTGGCTCATTGTGATCGCCTTCTTTATTTCAAGAGGGTTCATTAAAACAGGATTGGGTGAACGGATTGCCTATATCATTATCAAGTATCTTGGGAAGAGTACTCTTGGTATGGCCTATGGAATGCTTTTGACCGACCTTATTTTAGCTCCAGCAATCCCAAGTGTCGTAGCTCGGGTTGGTGGAATTATTTACCCGATAGTGAACTCTCTCTCAAAAGCATTTGGAAGTGAACCCTATAGCCATCCGAGGCGTTTAGGCGCTTACTTGATTAAGGCAACTTTTCAAGGTTCTATTATCACTAGTGGAATGTTTATGACAGCAATGGCAGGAAATCCTCTGATCGCTGACTTAGCTAAAAGTGTCGGGGTTAATATCACATGGGGATCCTGGGCGATTGCTGCATCTGTTCCAGGACTTGCTTGCTTAATTGTTATTCCTCTCTTCCTCTATAAGTTTTATCCTCCAGAAACTAAAGAAACCCCTGATGCGAAAAAGTTAGCCATCAAAAAGCTTAAAGAAATGGGAAAAGTGAGGATCCAAGAATGGATCATGATTTTCTCATTTATCCTCCTTATTACTTTATGGATTATCGGTCCCTACATCTCTCTTTCAGCTACGGTTGCAGCTCTTGTCGGTTTAGTGATCCTCCTCTTATCGTCTGTCTTGACTTGGGATGATGTCATTAAAGAAAAAGGCGCTTGGAATACGCTAATGTGGTTTGCCATTCTCATCATGATGGCAACTTATATCAATAAGCTCGGGCTCATTGGCTGGTTCAGTAATTACATGGGAACACACGTTGCCGGCTTCCAGTGGTTTACAGCCTTTATCATTCTTTCCCTTGTTTATTTCTATAGCCACTACTTCTTTGCTAGCCTAGTTGCTCATATCGGTTCGATGTATTCAGCTTTCTTAGTTCTGATGGTTGCTCTGGGAGCACCTCCAGTGATTTCAGCCCTGACATTAGGATTTTTTAGTAACCTGATGGGAGGACTGACTCACTATGGTTGTGGCCCAGCACCTATTTACTTTGGTTCGGGATATTTAAAAGTTACCGACTGGTGGAAGTTCGGACTTTATGCCAGCATTATTAATATCGTCATCTATTTCACGATAGGATGTGGATGGTGGAAAATTCTTGGTCATCTATAAATGGATCCCTTTGAAGCCTATGAAAAAGGGGATTGGGGGATTCATCAAAAAACAAAAAAGGGCCTTTCCCTTCTTCATCTTGCTGTCATCAAAGATCAACCTTCCTTTGTTGAAGTCCTTCTAAAGAAGGGAGCAAAAGATCAAGGAGACCTATGGGGAATCACTCCTTCTCATCTAACAAAGCTCTTAAACCGTTCCAATGCTTTAGTGGAACCTAAAGAAAAATCCATCCTGATTTATCGGAATAGTGATGAAAAACTCTACAAAATCCCTATTTCTGAGTTTGAAGAGAAACTCAAAATTAGCTATACCGATACCCTTATTTTTGATTCGATTAAAACCATTCATCAAGTTGCCAAAAAATGCGCGCGCAAAATGAAAAAAGAACCATTGAGGCAAATGAACGCCTGGACTCTTGCTTTGCATAAAAAAGAGCTTGATCAACCCCGTGAACATTTATTCTATATTAAATGGATTAATCGGTATCTTGGTTATGGCGTTTTTGCTGCACAAGACATTCCAGGATTGACCTATATTGGAGAATATACAGGGATTGTTAAAAGAAGAAACAATCGAAAAAATCGCTTCAATGACTATGTTTTCAGCTACGATCTCTGCGGCAAAGCCACACGTTGGTGCATTGATGCTCGTGAAAAGGGGAATTTTACCCGTTTTCTCAACCACAGTGACCACCCTAACCTAACATCTCGTTGGATTATTAGAGATGGGATCACCCACATCATCCTTTTTTCAAACCAGCGGATCCGTAAGGGTAGCCAACTCACCTACTGTTATGGACCATGGTATTGGCGGAGCCGTTCTAGCCCTGCGCCCCTTTAACTGACTTTTCTGAAGGTGTGGTCACAAAGGGTCTCTTGTTTATCCACAAAATTTAACCAATAGCCTTGGGAAAAAAACTTGCTATCTGCAGTGTTTACTTTAATGGCACATTGAACAATTTCTTCTGGACTAAGCTCTTCTTCAAGAGCTAGCTCTTTAATCGATCTTTTAATGAGATTTTCAGCTTTTTCTCTTGAATAAGTAGAAGATATGTAATGGCATTGTTGATATATTATAGGCCCTATGGGAGCTAAAATACAAGAAAACCCAAATTTTGCCCAAGACCACTCATGCTGATAAAGTTCTTTGGTAACAGTGCGTACTTCACCATTTTTTAAGATTTCAATAGCAACCTCAACCGTTTTAAGGCGAGTTACTCCTTCAGTAAAAGCATCCTTCGCTTCAACTCTTTTTAACCCTGTTTGGATCTCGGGGCTTAACTCTTCATAAATTGAATCACTGATCGCTATGGAGCGCTCTGCACTTGTAACACTTTCCATAATAACTCCTTGTGGTTGTGAAATAAATACTTTAAGGAAGTCCGTCTTTTTTTTCTCTCATTTTCTTCCTAAATACAAAAATCTTTAGGGAAAAAAGAGAGATTTGATATGGTCCAAAATTAAGGCATAAAATAGGTATATTTACGATGGGAAAGAATGTTGCACAAAAATTAATTGAAAGTCACTTAATCGAAGGGAAAATGGCCCCTGGGGAAGAGATTGGGATAAAGATTGATCATACCCTGACTCAAGATGCAACAGGAACGATGGTCATGCTTGAGCTCGAGGCAATGGGGCTCAAAGAAGCAAAAACAGAAGTCTCGTGCCAATATGTCGACCATAATATTATTCAAAATGATTTTAAGAACCCTGATGACCATCTTTTTCTATGGAGTGCAACACGAAAGTTTGGCCTCTGGTATAGCAAGCCTGGCAACGGAGTCAGCCATCCTGTACACATGGAAAAATTGGGGATCCCTGGAAAAACCATGGTCGGTTCAGATAGTCATACGCCTGCTGCTGGAAGTTTAGGGATGCTTGCCATTGGAACGGGTGGGCTTGAAGTGGCTCTAGCTATTGCAGGGGAACCTTTTTATATTAAAATGCCCAAAATTATGGGAGTCAAACTCACTGGAAAGCTTCCCGACTGGGTGAGTGCTAAAGATGTGATCCTAGAAATGCTTCGACGTCACGATGTGGCAGGAGGAGTGGGAAAAATTATCGAGTATTATGGTCCTGGGCTCGACAATCTTTCTGCAATGGATCGTCATGTCATTACGAATATGGGAGCAGAACTTGGAGCGACAACAAGTGTTTTCCCTTCAGATGATGAAACCAAACGCTTTATGGAACTTCATGGAAGAGGAAAAGATTGGATTGAAATCAAAGCAGACCCTGACGCGACTTATGATGAGCATGATGAAATTGATCTTTCAAAGCTTGAACCTTTAATTGCATGCCCTATTAGCCCAGGAAATGTTGTTCCAGTTAAAGAGGTTGCTGGAAAACCGATTTTTCAATCCATGATAGGCTCTTCGGCTAACCCCGGAATGCGAGATTTTGCAATCGCAGCCATGATCATCGATGGCAAAAAAGCACAAGATCAAGTCTCTTTTGATATTAATCCGACATCTAGACAAATCCTTGAAAATCTAACAACAGGGGGCTACCTCAATCCTCTAATTCGTGCTGGAGCTCGTATTCATCAAGCAGGATGCAATGGGTGTATTGGAATGGGGCAAGCGCCTGCCTCTGGAAAAATTAGCCTTAGAACAAATCCTAGAAACTTTCCAGGCAGATCTGGAACCAAAGAAGATCAAGTCTACCTTTGTAGTCCAGAAGTTGCTGTAGCTTCTGCTATGACAGGGGTCATTACGGATCCGCGTGATTTAGGCATTCCTTACCCGAAATATGAGGAGCCAAAGGAGATTGAGTTAGTAGAAGAGCTCTCACCTCCTGGAGAAAAAATGGATCTCATTATGGGACCTAATATTAAACCTCTTCCTAAGTTCGACCCCTTAGAAGATCATATCGAAGGACCTGTTCTTTTGAAGATGGGAGACAATATCTCTACTGATGAAATCCTTCCAGCAGGAACAAAAGTGCTTCCTTTTAGAAGTAATATTCCTGAGATTAGCAAATTTACCTTTGGACAAGTGGATGAATCATACTACGACAGAGCGATGAAGCATCAAAAAACGGGATCTCTTGTGATTGGAGGGAATAACTATGGGCAAGGATCAAGTCGCGAACATGCAGCTATATCACCCCGTTATCTTGGGGTTAAAGCTGTGATTGCAAAAAGTTATGCCCGGATTCACCGTAAAAATCTCTCTAATTTTGGGATTCTTCCTTTGACTTTTGTCAATCCTGCCGATCATGACAAAATTTCCCAAGAAGACATTATCGAAATCAAAGACGTAAGAAAACATATCCAAAAAGACAATGAATTTGAAATCTTTAACAAGACCAAAAACGAAAGCTATAAAGTTGCCCACAGTCTCAGCGAAAGAGAGCGTGATTCGATTCTCGCAGGAGGACTGATCAATATTGCCCTGGAGAAACATCAATGATCCTTTTTATTGTCCGAGTCATCATTACAACAATCGTTGTTCTCATCTGTGCCCATTTCCTTCCTGGCTTGGAAGTAAAAAATAATTTTGATGCTGTTCTTTTTGGGATCATCCTGGCCATCATCAACTCGATCATAAGGCCTATTTTAACCCTTTTAACCCTTCCAATCACCATTTTCACGCTAGGGCTCTTTCTCCTAGTGATCAATGGTTTCACGTTCTGGCTTGCTAGCGAGCTATCCTATGGAGTCCATATTTCGACCTTTTGGGGTGCTTTCTGGGGAGGACTCATCATTTGGGTCACTGGAATCTTCACTAACCGGCTCATCTGGAGCTCCAAAAACTACTGATTATTAGTTGTTTATATATTAATATACTAATTAATAATAATTTATGCTATAATAATAAGATAATTACAAAATAATAAAGGGTAATAAGGGGTATTATTATGAGCATGGCTAGCCCAATTGCGACTAGTTTAGATAGTCTTTCCGTTAGAATTGCCACCATTAATGAACCGTCTCAAAAAGATCCAGCACGATTTGTCATCATTCAATCGGAACTGGAGGCTTTAGGAAAAGAGATCGGAGCAAATGAATCTAATCTACCTTATTTAGAACGATTTACAGCAATTCAAGATGAATTTAGAATCGCTCAAGAAGTCGCACAGAAACACAGTGCAGACTCAAGAGGTATGGGATCTCGTTCAGTAAGCTATACCCCTTCAAGTCAACGATTTGGTAGCTCAAGGTCAGCACCTGTCTATCAACAGGCTCCAGGTAGGCCACTGCCACCAGGTGTACAAAGAACCATGGGATCGATAAACCAATACACCGATAGAAGTCCCGAAGCTCCTATTTTTAGCAGCTATAATCGAAACACCTGTCCTTGTACTTCTCTAGCATTCGCCTCTCGTTTCTTAAACTATGGAACGACAGGTCTAGATGGGAATATGGTTGATAATGTGATCCGAATTGGACAAGATACCTATCTAGAAAGAATGGCTCACAGAAGAGAAGCTCTGAGAACTGTAGCGATTCCTGTTGAACTTCAAGATTCTGTCCGAGGGACAATGATGGCTCCGGCAGATGCCCTTGGCGCATTTGAAAGTTTTGTCGGAGAGCGTCCGCGTTCTCCAGACGCTTTTTTTCTGGTAGATCTGGGTCCTAAAATCGAAGGAACTCTCTCAGGGGCACTAAACAAATCAATCATTCCTGATGCACAACGAAATGGAGGAAGAACGATCGTCCCTCTTAAATTAAAAGGGCAGACTTTCTTTGCTCTTATCGATGTCACAGGCAGAGAAATAAAATCATCTCTTTGTACAGCTGAAGGTCAACCTCTTCCTGGAACAGAAAGTCGTTTTCCAAAATCAGGAAGAGGGGTCGCAATGACTTCTAAAGCTCTCGTCGGATTAATGACGACTGAATGTAGAAAAGCCCAGCTCGCGGCCTTCATTCAAAAAGAGCTCGTTCCGTTAGCGCAATTTCATCCGTCAGGTCGAGTGGCATCAACGATTACAATCAATGGTCAAATTACAGCAATCGGAATAGATGCTAGTGGTCCTACAGTTAAAGTCACACTTTTCGATTCTCATGGCAATCGTCCCTTAACTGGATCTGGTAATGGTTTCGTTTACCAAGCTGACGGTGTTAATGATGCAGCTGACGTGCTCCTTCGTATGATGCTTGTTAGAGACACTGAAATCGATGTGCGTGGAGCTGTAACAGAATCACAAATGAAAATGATTCGCGGATCTGTAGGAAGTGTTAATGAAGTGGGTTCTTGCGTTCTTCTTCCAAGAGAGGAACTTGTTCCTTTTGGAGCAGTCCCAGTTGTCCGAGGTCCAGATGCAAGAGATGTTGGATCAAGCGCTGCTTATGACCCTGATCGTCTTGAGCAGTTAGAAGAAAAAGAGCATAAAGACTCCCGAGATAGGGGCTCATCTCCTCTTGTTTCAAGAGAAGAAGCTTCACCATTATTATCAGCAGTTGGACAGCAATCTCCAGTTTTAGATTCAGCTCCAACACAAATGGAAAAACGTCCAGCCTCTGCACCTACTCTTCCTGTTTCTAGCGAAGTAGAAAGAACGCCTCCTCGTTTAACATCTGAATTACAAGCAGAGCGTTCGTCAACTTTAGTTTCACCTCAACCTCAACGTCCTGCCTCTACACCTCCTAGAAGACCTTCAACCTCTCTCGTTCAAGAGGAGCGGTCAGCTCCTTTAACATCTCCTGAACCGACTGCTCCAGTACAGCAAGATCCTCGATTAGAAAGAATGCTTGCGGCAGGATTAAAGAAATCCATCCTTCCTCAAGCTCGAGCACAATTAGATGGAAGGATTATCATTCCTATCACCACGAAAACGGGGATTCATCACGTCCTTTTTGAAGTGACACGCGAAGCAATTAAATCCTCTCTTTGCTCACAAGCAGGGGTTCCTGTTGCTCAAACACAAAGTACTTTTGCAAATGATGATGAAGGAATCAGAATGACTTCTAAAGCCTTAGTTGGGTTTATGCTTACAGCATCACAAAAACTATAAACTTTAGTGGAATTTGTTGGTGAATTTCAGTTAGTAAACATTTCTTAACGAAAAAAAACCTTTATGCTACGCTCCCAATTATGGGAGCATAGCCTCAATGAGAACACTTCTTGTCATCCTTATCCTAAGCACTCTATTCCTTTCAGGTTGTCATGTTTCAAGCCGTACTGCAATGTATGGAAGTGGAGGAAGAACTTCTTATAATGTCGCAGCTCAAAACACCACAAATCAAGAGCTCCTTCTCAACCTTGTGCGCCTTAGATATTCTGATACCCCATATTTCTTAGAACTTAATGGAATCACAACCCAGTTTAATTTCTCATCAAAACTCAATTCAACGCTTAAGCTTCCTGGTTTTAATCAAGAGAATCCCGCTTCTGTAGGAGGGGAGTTAGGGTGGTCTAATCAACCAACCATTCAATATTCACCTTTAGAAGGAAAAGACTTTGCTATTCAGATGATGCAACCATTAGACCTTAGAATTATTCAAGGACTTGTTTTCACAGGGTGGGACATTGACCGCATCTTTAGACTGCTGATTCAAAATATGGCTGATATTCCTAATGCTAGCGCTGCTTCTGGACCTGTTCCCAACAGAGCCCCTCATTACAAAAAGTTCTTCGAGTGTCTGGAGCTTTTACGCCATTTTCAAGCTTTAGGTGAGCTTCAGATTGGTGTTCGTTTCATCCCAGAAGGAAATAAAAAAATTTCCGAAGATGAAGCCTGCAAGGAAAAACCTAATGCCATTCAAATCTCTTTTCCAGCCAATGGTGGGGAATCAGACCGTTTAGCAGACCTGTTGGAAGGAATTAAAAAGAGTAAAGGACGTTATGTCTTGAATATGCGACAAGCCTTTAATGAAGAAGCATCTCTAGGCCTTATGACGCGCTCTTTGTTAGGAACGATGTATTACCTAAGCCTTGGAGTGGAAGTCCCTCCTAAAGATGTTACTGCAGGAACTGTTGCAATGACTCTCAATGACGATGGATCCCTTTTTGATTGGCACTATGTGATTGGGGATTTAATGACTATTCATTGGAGTTATCGTTGCCCTGATAACTACTATCTTGCTGTTCCTTACCGGGGATACTGGTTCTACATCGATGATAGCGATGTCAGCTCTAAGAGAACGTTTGTCCTGTTACAGCAAATTTATAACCTTCAAGCGAAGCAACAGGAAAAAGAGGGTCCCTTACTTACGATTCCTCTTGGAGCGCCTTAAGAGTCGCATCATCAAATAATCTTTCAGGAAATTTCTTCTGCACATCTCGAGCAATTTGAGCTTTAACACTATCATCGTCTGGTTCAACTTTAATTGTTTGCAGCTCGTTAACATAAACAACGAGTACTGGCATTGCTTTAGGCATCATAATGGATAGGGAAACATCGACAGTTGTTGTTACCACTGCCAGCATTTTACCACCCAATTCAGACTCCTTTAAAAAAGCCATTCCACCACTTAGAATAATCATCGAGCACCTTATAACCTTTTGTTGCTCAGATGTAAGATAACCATTTCGACAAAGGAAAACATATGACACTCCAGAAGCAATCCCTAGTATTTGGTGCATCCCTTCTTTCTGAGCAATACGAAGAACTGCTAGTGCTACCGTAATCTGAATCATCCGATGATAGTACCTGGAAAGCACCTGAACTTTCACTTTATGATCTTCAGGCACAAGCAATTCGACACCTTTTAAGATAAAAGGAGAGAGGTAGATTGCCCTTCCTTGCCAAGGTGACAAAGGGCGGTATCCAAAGCTTTTAAGCGTTTTTGACAAAGGAGTAATAGCTAATAACAAGAGGCTAGGAGTTTTTAAAGAATCGAAAAAAAAATTACAGGTATTTATGAAAGGGGGCTTGTTATAGGCCGCTATGGGCTCCAGTGCATTAGGGTATAATGCTTGCCCCAAATAAAATCGAGAAATGGATTCAATAACTTTTAATTTCATTATTTATATATTCGTTAATCAGTTTCCATGACATCTACATTCGGAAAGAGTACTTTTAATCTTTCTCTTTGCTCTTCGCTAAATCTTTGATTCATAGAAAGAACACGCAGGGCTTGATGCCCAGCACCAAAATCAGATTCTCTTTGACCTATTTCAGGTTCAAGAACAAGTTCTTCAAAAAAGGGATCGATTTGAAGCCAGTAAAGGTTTGGTAGCTTTTCCAATAACTGAGGAAGAAAACCAGTGCTAAATTTTACCCTTGATGGAAGATCTAAAATAGTAATGTAATCACATGCTTCAGGACATTGTGTAATCACGTGAAATACAACTTCTAAAATATCTATCCCATTATCATTCTGACTATGCAGAAAGTCGATCAGTTCCTGAATCACCTTATTGCAGTAAAAATGTTTTTGAGGATCACCCCTGATACCTGATCGAATGATAGAGTTTAGACTTTCAATTGTAGCCTGAACCCTAGGCGCCAGCTCATGAATTTCCTCGAGTCTGGTAGTCTCCGAAATCGAAGGTAGAAATTCCAAAGAATATGATCCAGCTTTTACTCCAGGACCTCGCTGCAAAGACTTATTCTCTAAGCTTCTTTGTAGATAAGGAATCATCCGCTCTGGATCTCGGCTAAGAATCGCTTGCTGAACAGCGCCCATTTTGTCCACATAAGGAGCGCCTTCTCTTCTCATTCCAAGACATAAAAAATCAAACGGCTCTAAATCGCCCCAATCAGACGCATCTGAACTGCTGAGTCGCCGCTGTAATTCAGTCAAATCTCCATGTCTATAAGGAAATGAGGGGGTCAACAGAATGCCTTCATCAGAAACATCGCTCATACCTGATCCCATTAAAGCAGAAAAGAAGGGGAGTTGCATGAGAAACGATCGTGGGTAATCTTGAAATTGTTCACCAATATAAACCCTCACGAAGGTTTCATCTCTAGGTCCTTCAGATGGAATAATACTAGCTTCTGTCATTCCGAGAGCGAAAAGCGGGAAATAGCTATCACACATCCATTTTTGCATCCACTTAAGAAGGTTTTTCTGACGCTCCTCCGGCGAGACTTGAGGCTGAGAAATAGGTGGAACTACAGGTTGTTGTAGCGGTCCATCACCCCTAGCAATAGGTGAGTAATAAGCTTCGTTTGAACGGACATAGTATTTAATACCCAAACCAATGGCTAAAGAGGCAAGGGTGAATCTAGGATAATAAATCAATCCATAGAGAACTGTAATTTTTATCGCTAGGTATCCAAGATAACCACAGGAGTGGTTACCAGACGCATTAAGAACCGTAAAATTGGCATGGTTCAAAATGGGGTAACAACTTTTCTGCCCTGATTCTACAAAAAAGGACATAGCAATTCAAAAATTGGCTACTCTGATTCTGAAAAAAAAAAG
>FUHP01000012.1_pt1 | contig 75915 bp, 73 predicted proteins | sample 1003401 | NCBI WGS metagenome assembly FUHP01 (sample SAMEA4075887, study PRJEB14783) | cnidarian metagenome | reverse complement strand
AAGTGCGTTTGGGAGTGCTAAACTACAGGAGATTTGAGCCCCAAGAACTCTCGAAATTACGTCGCGGTTAGTCTCGATTTTAAGTTGCGGTAAACACCTAGATAGCTATATTAAAAAAGACGCTAGTTCAAGAGGCGTAGAAGGATCTCCAAAATCTTCAATGAACCAAACAGCAGATAAAATAAGGCGGATAAAAACCCAGTCTTTCAGTCGATCTGCCGATACGTTAGTGAGATCAGCAAGACAATGAATTCTCGATAAAAATTCTTTTCTTGTAGCAGTTTCGAATTCAGAAGGTGCAAAAATATCAAAAGCTGCAACCTCGAACTCAAGCTCTCCCCAAACTCCTTTTGGATCAATACAAACCCAACTTTCACCATCCTTCAAAATATTGTCTAGATGTAGATCTCCATGCAAAAGCTTAGGATCACCCATTGAAGAGAGAAGCTCTTGTTTTTTAGCTTTTGCGATAGAAAAGAGTTTTTCATCCATGAGCTTTGGACCAGTTCTATCAATAGCCTCTAGCCACTCGGAAACATGAGGAAAACGATCTTTTTCTACCTCTTTATATTTATGCAGACAAATAGCTAAATTTGCATATGTCTCCATGACAAAATTTAATTCCTCCGGATAAATGTCTTTAAGAGTCGTTCCAGGCTGCGCTTGCATCATCAGTAAAGCACAGAGTTCATCATCATAGTCTAATAAAGGAATCATCTTTCCTGAATGATTTGCTCTTAATAAAGAAAATTCATTCTGAATGAGTTGCGAATCACAACCTACTTTTATTACAACAGGCTTACCAGATGAGTGAGTCGCTTTCGCAACATAATGATAACTCATATTCGAGATAGGGAGAATATCAGAAAGATTCCACTTCTTCTGTAGCTTATCGATAAGTATAGGAAGTTTAGTAAGCCACCTCTTTCCCTTTGATCCAAAAGTATTAGAGATCGTTTTTTCAAAAGTAGTCAATTTTTTACTTAGTGCCGCTACTATTTCTGTTAGTTTCATTAATCCAGCTAGACATTAACTCTAAAACCTCTGGAGAGATTGTCTCTTCGATTCTAGAATATTCTGCAGGATGACCAGTTTCGGCCCTTTGCAGTAAATGGTTAAGCCCTTTAATTTCAATAATCTTTGCTGGAGGATTCATTCCATTTTTAAGAGTTGCTTCAATAGAATAGAGGTTTTGCTGCGGCGTAACTTGCATATCTAAAGACCCATTGATGGCTAGGACAGGAATATTAGTCAAAGATAACGACTGTCTTGGATCATATTGCAAGGCGGAACAAAACCAAGGTGCTTGAATTTCCCTAATAACTTGATCCATTGTATGAGTACATTCTTCTTTAAACTCAGGTGTCATTTTACTTAGAATTGTAACCAAATTAGGAGAGTTTTTATCTAAATTTTTCCCTTGGAATAAGTCTTTGAAAAGCTCCTTTAAATACTCTTGATAGAGTTTCACATCACTTTTCAAGTAACCAGCACTTTCCAAAAAGATTCTATTTTGTTCAAGAACAACCTCACTACCCACAACCCCTGTCCCTGCAAGAAGGATCATGAAGTCTACATCTTGAGATTGGTTAGAAACTTCAGGTGCGATTGTTCCCCCTTCGCTATGACCTATAATACCAATCGCCTTAACTTCAGATCTTTTCTTCACATATTTGACTGCATCTAAAGAATCAGCAATAAAGTCCCAACAAGTTGCGTCATCATACTTTCCAGTAGACTGACCACACCCACGTTTATCCAATCGAAGAGACATAATTCCCATGCGAGCTAAATGATCAGCAATCACAAGAAATGGCTTATGTCCCAAAATTGTTTCATCACGGTCATGGGGACCTGTCCCTGCAATAAAAACTACAGCTGGAAATGGCCCATCCCCTTTGGGAGTCGTAATCGTTCCTGCTAGAATCAGTCCATCTTTTTCGATAAAAACATCTTCAGTCTTATAGAAATCCTCATTGATCGATTCTAATTGAGGGCGATAGGGTAAAGAAGGTTTAAATTTCCCTCTATTCAATGCTAGCGGAAACTTTTTTCCCTGTGCAAAAGTCCCTATAATTACTTCATTTTGTAGTCTCCCCTCATAAAAGGCATGCATTTCCGGGATTTCAAATGACAGGCAATCCTTATCAAAAGAAATAGACTCCAGTGGATAAGTCATATTTTCGTCGATACACTCGATAAAACCAGTGAACCCCATTTCCACAGCTTCAATATGAATGTTTAAGTGAAATTCTAATGCCGCAAACTCTATATGACCTGTCCAATCTCCTCCAACTTCTTTCTTTCCTTCAGAAGCATTCAATAAACTGAAAGATAACAGTAACGCAATAAACTTAATTATTTTCATAAAATTAACCCGTAATTTTGATCGAATTATACAGACATTTTTTATTTAATGACAATAATAACCGATCACAAGGAAATGGTGATCAATAATAAATAAACACTTGATTCAGCCAGATCTTTTAGTCATGACTCCCGGGCCCATAGCTTTAGGAAAATAGACTTCATATTTAGGACTTGTTAAATGATTCCCTTTAATAAAATCTATAAAAAAGCGAGTAATCAAGTGCTCTTCTCCTGTAAATGGAACTGTAACAGTCTGACTACCTTTAAATGGCGGGATAGTATTAGAAACACATAGAAATGGAGTATCGAAATATAATTGTTCTGTAACTGTAATAACAGTATATTTGTAATCGTTAGCCTGATCATTTACTTTTTTAAAGGCCACATAAAACAAATAATAGTCTTTTCCTTTATCTTGATACCACATGAATGAACGATCCATCACACTTGTTAGATCCGCTAAACTTGCATGAACCTCTTCATTAACATGTAATGGAAACATCTGATTTATCTGATCTACTTGATCCGATGAAAGGTGATTTTCCTTATTACATTCAAGACCATTCTGCTGAAGAAGATTAAGAATTGCTGCTCGTGGGGAAGTCCCACTCACCTGATATTCAGGATCAGGGTTGGACATGCCGAAGATGTAGCTCAGGGCTCCACCATATATACTCACGAAAGCATTGGTTAGTTGCTCCATTTTTATCCCTCTAATTTAAATGCAAAGCGCTGAAATTATACCCGTTTAGAAAGAATGTTAAAAGGGGAAAATATTCTCCTATGGAGCATTTCCATCCAATAAAAAACAGTTTGGTAGAAGTAAAAAATCAACTTTAGCCTTCAGAAGAAATGGCAATCCAGGATCTTTCTATCCTTTTTTGACGCGTGAACCACTAGGGCTGTCCTCAATGATGAAACCTTGAGATTGAATAAAGTCCCGCTGCTTATCAGCCTCGGCCCAATCTTTTGAAGCACGAGCCGCTTGCCTTTTTTCAAAAGCCTCTTGAATTTCAGGCGGAATTTTAACCTCTTTTTCTTGTAGAGGAAGAACTCCAAGGACAGTATTGATCTCTTCAAGGAAAGCTAAAACTTTTTCAGCTTCGGACTTTGAAACTTTTTCTTCATCAATCAAGGCATTGATTTGCTTGATCATCTCAAAAAGAGACGCCAAGGCAACAGAAATATTCAAATCATCTCCAAGAGCTCCTTTGAAAGACTTGCGACACTGCTCGATAATCAAGTCCAGTGATGCTTCCCCGTTGCTTTGAACAGTCCTTAAGCGATGAACAAAGTCAGAAAACCGTGTCAAAGTTTGACGCGCAGCCTCAAGTCCTTCAAAAGTAAAGTTTAGCTGGGTGCGATAGTGAGTGGAAAGGAGAAGATAACGCACTTCTTTTCCAGTATACCCTTTGGCTAAGAGATCACGCAGAGTATAAAAGTTACCAAGACTCTTCGACATTTTTTTCCCATCCACAATGAGATGCTGAGCATGCATCCAATGACGGACAAAATGTTTTCCACTGCATCCTTCCGATTGAGCAATCTCATTTTCATGATGAGGAAAAATATTATCAACACCCCCGATGTGGAGATCGATGGTTTCTCCTAAATAGTGGGTTGCCATTGCAGAACATTCGATGTGCCAACCAGGGCGCCCTTTCCCGAAGGGGCTGTCCCAAAAAACATCTCCATCCCGTTTTTGATCGTAGGGCTTCCATAAAACAAAGTCAGAAGCTGATTCTTTATCATACTCATCCTCAGAAACTCTCTCAGAAGCCCCTTCTTTTAAATCTTCAAGTTTTAAGTGGGAAAGGCGACCATAAGAAGGAAAGTGTTTGATGCTATAATAAATTCCTCCATCTTTTCCTTTGTAGGCAATCCCTTTTTCAAGGAGGGTTTGAATCATCTCGATCATTTCAGCAATGCTATCTGTTGCAGAGCAGATGATTTCTACAGGCTCAATATGGAGAGTTTTAAGGTCTTCAAAAAAAGCTTCCTTATAACGCTGCGTATAGGCGGCAAGCGGAATTCCTTCTTCTAATGCCCCTTTAATGGTTTTATCCTCAACATCGGTAAGATTCATCGCTTGAATCAAAGGAAATCCAAAATATTTAATCGTGCGCCTTAAAAGGTCTTCAAAAACATAGGTACGGAGATTACCTATATGAGCATAGTTATAGACCGTAGGACCACAGGCATACATTGTCAGAGCCTCTTGTCCCTCAGGAAGTTCGATTAACTCTTTCGTGCGCGATTCAGTATTGTAGAGGTTAAGCATGTTTTTCCTTTATGAGTTCATTCAAGCGGCGCAGTTGGATTTTTCCTGTTCCAGTCATAGGGATTTCATCAATTTGATAACATTCTGTAATCTTGACAATGCGAGCAAAGCCCCCCTCTTTCAAAACGGTGTTTGCCTCTTCTTTTGTCAGCATAAATGTTGTGAAAAGAATGAGGCTAGGCTTATCTCCTTCACAAACACCAATCGCAAGTTGTGGCTGCTCTTCCGTCCCTTTTATGAGCCCTTTCTCTATTGCAAATTTTGCCAGCTCTTCTTCCAAAGCAACTAAGCTTACCATCTCTCCACCAATTTTCACAAAGCGTTTAAGCCTTCCACCTAAGATCAGGGAGCCATCTTTGTCTATCGATCCAATATCGCCACTTCGATACCACTGCTTTCCTTCGATTTCAATAAACGGATTGGGGGCATCTTTTCCTAAATACCCTGAAAAAACATTGGGACCTCGAATACAGACTTCTCCCTGCTGATCATTTGGAATCTTTTCAAGAGTCTCTGGATGGATCACACAAAGCTCAACTCCAGGAATCGGTTGTCCTACCCCTTTAGGAGCTCTTCCTTGACGATTTAAAGTGACGATTGGTGAGCACTCCGTAATCCCGTACCCCTCTATCATTTCTTTATTGCCTCCTAATCGTTTCACATGCTCGAAAAGGGCTTCAGGGGCTTTCTCTGCACCTGCAACAAACAATCTGACACTCTTGAGTTGCCGAGGAGATGCAATCCGAAAGAGGTTCTTATAAAAACTTGGCGCTAAACAATGAATCGTAATTTTTCGATAGAAGGAGTCTCGTGCTAGCGCATGCGTATCGGTCGGATCAGGAGAATAAAAAACACGCAGTCCCGCAATCAAAGGAAAAAGTCCTGTAATAGAAAATCCAAAGGAATGAAAAGGAGGAAGTGCTCCATAAAGAATATCAGTTTTATCAACCAGAGCACAGGAATAGCTGGCTCGATGGTTGCTCAGAATATTTTTATGGGAAAGAGGGACCGCTTTGGGATAGTTTTCTGTTCCACTAGTAAAGAGAATCACAGCAGGATCCTCTTCGTTGATGCGATCTAAGTGAAACCGTTTTATCCATTTTTTCTTTTTTGCCTTTGAGAGAAAGAATCCTGAGAGTTTATCCCAAAGAGAAATCCCTTGTCTGAAATCTTCCATTAAAACAATCTTCTCTTCTAAATCACCCAGTTCAAGAGCTTCAACCCTTTCTAAAAAACGACGCGCACTAAAAATTTGCTTAAGATTTAATAGCTCCACAGCAAATTTCAAACTCCGTTCTCCAGCAGTCCAATTCAGTACAACGGGAATTTTTCCTGCCATCAAAATAGATAGAATGATGACATAACACCCGACAGAAGAAGGCAGCATGACAGCGACATAGTCCCCTTCTAATTTCTGGAATTTTTTTCCTAAGATATGAAGCCCGATCTTCATCTCTTGGTAATTCAAAATTCTTGTCACATCATCCCCGCACGCCATTGCTTTACCCATTCGGTCGGTTGTTTCTAAAAAACATTCGGGAATAGTTTTTCCCTCTGGGTATTGAACTCTAGGACGAAAGCCTTCCTTAGGCCATTCATAGTCTTTAAGGTTCTTTGTATCGATTTTTGGTTTAGAAACGCTCCCTTCTACGACCAAGACAAACAAATCATGAACCGTTTTAAGGTCTGCAGGACGAGCAGCCTCTACATCATACCGTTGATCTAAAAAAGCATGAACACTTGCTAAATCTAAAGAATCAAGACCTAAGTCTCTTGAGAGATCCATCTCTTCTTTAATCTCCTTTACCCCGGAAAGCTTTTGCAATTCTCGGTAAACATCCTCTCGAATATGATCAGGAATCTTGATCTCTTTAATCGTTTCTGTTTTCTTTTCTTCTTTTGTGATTAGAGGAAGGTCTTGAGAAAACCGACAATAGGAAACAAGCCGAAGGGGTTCAGAAGTGACAATTTTCCCTTCAGCATTGTGGTAACGATTATACCACTCTTCTAAGAATTGGTTGAGTTCTAACCGTGTTCCTTTATGGGGGAACCCTTCCGGGTTGGCTTCAAATGTAATCGTCACCTTACGGCGCGGCATGAAAAAGATTCCATTTTTAAGCGCCTTTCTAACTCCTCGAGAAATTGTCTTCCAAAAATCAGGAGAATTCCCCGTCAAAGCACAGGAAAAAGAACTCCCCCATAGACCATCTGTGCGCACTAAAACAACTTGAGCATCCGGACAGTTTTCCAAAATCGAATGGATAAAGGAGTTTCCTCCCACATTTTCATGACCTTCCCGCTTTAAATGCCCCGAAGGATAAATCAAAAAGTTTTCTCCTTTTTGAATCGCTTCTGAAACCTTTTTTAAGGATTTTTCAATTTGTCTAATTTTCCAAGAGTTTGCAGAGAGTTCAAAGTTTGGAATCGGAAGAGCACGGACGAGATCCATAAAAAAACGGGCGCCTCGTAAATAGTAAAAGTGTTCAATCACTAAAGGTCTAGGACTAAATTTCCGTGCTAAAAGGTTATAAACGGTGAGCGGATCGATCTCAGCTGGATGGTTAGGAAGAAAGAGAATACCACCCTTTCTCTTTAAATTGAGGTGATCGAGTCCTTTAATTTCGAATGAATAGCGAAGGGAGAAAAGCTTGATAATAAGCCATGATCCGATCCCTATAAGTCCCTTGCGCATCCTCGTTCTCTCATGATTTGGTGAATTCTATAACCATACCAGGTTTTTGTTTTTTTTCACCACAGAGGCCATAGAGATCACGGAGAAGGAGTTATATTTAAAATTATTTATTTACATAAACTTCATAAGTGTCTAAATTTTAGTTATATATAAATTTATTATATTAAAAAAATATTGACAATTTATCCCTAGAATGAGAGAATTAAAATAGACCACGCAATCGTAATTAGAGGGAATAAAGTTAATTTACTAAAACCTCTTTACATCATCTTTATTAAAGATTAATTTGACGATTGAGGTCTACTTTAGGTAATTCTTATGTTACCTAATTAATCAAACAAAAAGGAGTCTAAGTTATGGTTAGGATTGGTTCAGGTGGAGGCGGAGAACTCTCAATAGGTAGTGGCGGAGATGAACCTTCTCTAGATAGACTTTCTGAAGATTCAAGCAAAGTCGGGAAATTTGTCACCTCGCAGACAAAAGGCGAAACAGAGTTCACTTTAAACGGACATGTGACTGCTGATTTCAAAGCGCCCGATTATCTTCAAGCAATGAAACAACGGTATACTGAAGATTAGACAGCTGTTTGCCCGACTCTGCGGCCAACATCATAGCTTGCAAGAGACCAACCGTTCCAGCGAACGGCTTGTAGCTCTTGCAGCTGTCCTTCGCTAAGGTTTGCTAGCATGCTAGAGACAAATAGGGCTGGATGAAGTCTATACTTAATCGCAGGAATCCCCTTTCCTTGAATGGGAGGAGCCTGAATGCTTGATAGGGTTGCTTCAAGGTCAGCTTGTGGAACATCAGCTCCATGAACTTGGTGTTGGTGAACACGGTCGGTTGTTCCATTTTGCCCTCCACCACGATCATAATCATCCTTACAACCAGAGTTAACATATTTAACTTGGTAACCATATCCATAATCACTCAAATCTGCAAACTTGAGATGCTCACGTTGGAAGTGGTAAAAGAGCATAATAAAGGCTTGAGACTCATTAGTGAGATGGGCCGGGTCGGTTAAACCTCCGTAATAATCCACTTTATCTTGATCGATGGCATCTCCTTCTCGAGGGAAAAAGACCCGCTGGACAAAGTTGAGTATTCCATTAAGCTGTGCTTCATACGCATGGTTGATTGCCAAGGTTTCCCCACGATCTTCTACTAAGAAACGCGGTAAACGGTTGCGACGGGCACCCGTTTTTTGTCTGAAAGAATCAAGAATCGCTTTTTTAAGTTCTGTAAAGGTTCTTTTTCCTTTTTTGAAAAGGTCACTTTCAACCGATTGGACAAGAGGGAGAAAGTTAGGATGAGTTTCTTCCAAATCAAGAATCGATTGAACGCGATAGCCTTCTTGCTCAACCTTTGCTCCATAATCATCTAAACGTTGGTGAATCGCATAAATCACGCCATGCCCTTCGGTTTCAGCAGATCTCAGAAACTCTCGATAAGTCAGGTCCACCGGAGCCTTAGTAATAGCTGCTCCAGAGTGAGGGGTTGAATGGCGAAGATAGAAGATCTCACGACTTTCTCCTCTATCGCTTGTCCATGTTTCAACCTTGCGAAGATTTGGAGGGTTCACTCCAAAATAGTTACAATAACTTGTTGCCCCTTGAGCTTTTGAAGTTTCAGACCAACCCCACCAAAGCTTCATCCGAGAATCTGCCCTTTTAAGTTCATCATTTCTCATTGCAAAGGCTTGATGGAAGGTTTTAGCCGTCATATTCGGAAGGGCTAGATAATGGGCTGCAACAAGACTCTCTTGATAAGATTGAATTCTTGGGGTCATTCGGACGTTTGCAATCGCACGACTCCACGCAATAACATCTTGGTTGTATGTCTTTTCTTTTCCTTGATAGTCACTCATTAACGCTTCATGCGCATTAATAAAGTCCCAATACCGCGCTTCTTCCCCAGAGACCATCACATGATATCCTTGCTGCCCTTCGCGAAGAAGATAATGAAGAACCCACATTAAAAGATGATCTTCACGTGATCGCCAACAATACGATACGGCTTCTATTTGTTTCAGCTTTGTCATAGGATCCACTTTCATCTTTTCTTGTAAAAGATGGGCAAATTCACCAAAAAGTGAAGTATACAGTTTCTGCTTCATCCGATAGCCATTGACTCCATGTACTTCCACATCATAAGTAGCAGCGTTAACAACCATGGATTCATCTGGACGAGCAGGATTTTCAACGAGTATAAAAACTGAGTCTTCTAGACCTCTTCTAGGACGAGCATCTTCAACACTAAGAAGCTGCTTACCCATTCCTCTCGCATCTGGTGGTTCGATAATTACTAAAGGTGGCTCAGTCTGAATCTGTGGAAGGGTCCCTATTTGACCTCTCTGAAAAAACTCATACCACTGTTGACAGATTCTTAAGGCTTCTAATTGCTTTTTACGAGTTGAAATATCAACTCGGACCAAAACCACTCTTCCTTCTAAAGGTAGAGCACATCCAACAGCTGTATAACCATTGCTAATGATTGCTTGTCTAAAAGTTTTTAAAGCACGCTTAATGATTCGAGGATTAACGCGTGTTAAATCAATCGGACTCCGTGATAATTCTTGAGGACCTAAAAGATGCAGTTGTCTTTCCCTAAGTTTATTCACTTCTCGATAAGAACCTACAGCAAGAGGATCAACACTTTCCCCATTCTCTTCATAACTCCCAGAAGCTTCTTCTTCCATACGGACTTGAGTAAAATCTAGGAGAAGACTCAGAGGGTGTCGCTCAATTCCTCCGTCTTGATGTTGGGATCGCGGAGGAATTGCCGCCGCTCCATGAAAAGTCCTACTTTCTCTTTGATCTTTTCGAGAAGAATCCATGCGTCTTCTATCCGCTGGTAAACCGATAGGGAATGAAATCTCTGGTTGTGTTGGTAACTTCGAAGCGAGATTGGGATCACCCTGTAGAAGATCGTGTTGAGGAAACCTTTCGCTTAGCCCACCTTGACCTCTAACTTCTCTACGTGGATGAACTCCTGTTTCAGGAGGCTTTCTTTTATCTGATGGGGGAGGTGGTGTTTTAGTGAAAGGTCCATGTAAACGTGCAGCAGCAGTCATATAAAGCGCTGTAAGAATAACCCCAGCAAAGTTTCTTTGTAGGGGGGTGATTGTCCGTTTTGCATAGTGCTGGATTCCTTCCATAGCTCCAACAGAGAGAGCCATGAGAGCAACCGAGGTCACCGTAGCTTTTGCAATCGCATAATAATCAAAATGTGTTGGAGACCCTCCAACAGGATTTGCTGAATTCATCCATTACCTCATATCCATTTGGCGGAAATTATAGCTATTTTAAACTAAAATTCAATCTTTTTCTAAAAAACAAACAATTAAAATTTTAATTTTAATTGTTTGAATTTCAAGCAGAGAAGCTAGAGATTTTCAAGTGTTCTGATCACAGCGAGATAAAGCTCTTTCTCTTCAGGGAAGGTGACGTAGGAAAGGAGATCCTTGAGAGCGAGCCATTTTCCCTCTACAATCTCCTTGGTTTGGAGGTTATATTCAGTCGATACCTCCGCAAGGTAGAAACGAGCAGTCTTATCAATCAAGACGCCCGCACGATTAAACTGGTACCTCTCGACAAAGTAGGGGTGGTCGAGGTAACGAATCACCTTCATTCCTGTCTCTTCGAAAAGCTCTCGTTCAGCTGTTTGTTTAGGAGACTCCCCTTTCTCTGCACGCCCTTTTGGAAACCCCCAATGGGCACCATTTAAATGCTGAACGAGAAAAACTTCCCAAAAGTTTTGACGATAGGTTAAAGGAACAATGCCAAATGAATGATCTTTAATGGGCTTCATGAACACATCCTACATTAAAGATTTATTTGAGTACAATTCCGACTAGCTGTTGCAAGGTCCAAAGATTACGACAGAGTTATGCCCGCCAAAGCCAAAAGAGTTGGAGATGCCTGCTGTCACATTAAAGTCTTCTGCTTCGTCACCAACAACATTAAACTCTTCAAGTTCCTCTTCAGGATCCTTAAGGTTTTTAGTAGGATGAAGTTTACCTGTTTCGATGGCTTTGATTGTAGCAATGGCTTCAACACCTCCAGCAGCACCTAAACAATGACCTGTCATCGATTTTGTGGCATTCATCTTCATCTCTTTGATTTGATCACCAAAGACTGTCCGTATTCCACGAACTTCACAAAGATCACCCACTGATGTTGCCGTTGCATGGGCATTGATATAGTTGACTTTGTTCTTTTCGATATTTGCATCTTTAATGGCCGTCTCGATACAGGCAGCAACCCCCGCACCATCTTCACGAGGACTTGTAATATGGTAAGCATCGGTTGAAACAGCTCCACCGAGGTACTCAGCAAGAATAGGAGCTCCCCGCTTTTTTGCATGTTCATACTCTTCAAGAACAAGAATTCCTGCACCTTCTCCAACTACAAACCCATCGCGCGTTTTATCCCAGGGGCGAGAAGCTGCTTCCATGTCATCATTACGCTCAGAAAGAGCTTTCATCACAACAAACCCAGCGACACCAATAGGATTAATGGGAGCTTCTGTTCCCCCACAAATCATGAGATCGGCATCTCCTCTTTGAATATGTTGCGCTGCAGAAACAATCGAATAGTTTGCGGTTGCACACGCGGTCGAAATCGAATAATTAGGACCTGTAAACCCTAGGTCAATAGCAAGAAGACCACCGGCCATATTTGTAATGATAAAAGGAACAAAAAACGGTGTAATCCGACTGAATCCTTTATTGAGGAGCGTTTTATTTCCTTCAGAAAAAACCGACATTCCACCCATTCCTGAACCTACAAGGACTCCACAGCGAGATTTATCGAGTTTTTCTAAGGATTCTCCAGTTAAGCCAGCATTTTCCATCGCCTTTTTTCCAGCAACCATTGCGTAACGGATAAAAGGATCTACTCTCCGCGCTTGCTTTTTATCCATGTATTCACCGACATCAAAGTCTTGGACAGACCCTGCAAAACGGGTAGGATATTCTTCACAAGGAAACTGGGTAATCGGTTTGATTCCACTTTTTCCTTCTAAAAGGCTCTGATAAAATTGATCAACATCTGATCCAAAACAGGAGACAACTCCCATTCCTGTGATAACAACTCTTCTTTTTTTGCTCACTCTGCGATCCTTTTTTCTTGCAAACTTAGGTCTATAACTTTTCCATCGGGCCAAAGACGCTCTAGTTGATATTTCTCTCGCATCTCTGGAACGAGAAGATGAATGACGACTTGGAAATAATCAAGTACAATCCAGTCTCCATTTTGCATCCCTTCAACATGAGCGGGCTTTTCACCAGCATCCCTCATGATATCTTCCACTTCCTTAGCTAAGGCAATGACATGGCGATCAACGTTTCCATCAGCAATGATCACATAGTCAGTGATTGAAGAGATTCCTTTAACATCAATAGCGATGATATTCGAACCTTTTTTATCAAAGAGCGTTTGCGCGATTTCACGCACAGAGCCATCGTGTTTGTCTGTCATTCAAAATTCCTTATTAATGGGCATTAGTATATAGTATTTTGATGAATGTAGTCTAGCACTTTTCCCTGTAGAAGATGCCCACAATAAAGCCTTTTTTTGAGCCTCTCCCGAATTTCTGTGCTACTAATGTCCATTGCAGGAATTTCTACCAATCCTGTTTCAACTTTCAATTTTATTTTTTCAGGAAGTGCGTTCAATTTTTCTCTATTAAAGCCGTGTCTCACTCCGATAATAGGTGGAGCCATTTCTAAAAGTTGATCAATCTCTTTCCACTGATTAAATCCATAGGCAGTATCTTCAGCAACAATTAAACGAACCTCGCCACTTAACTCCTGAATCGTATCGATAGTATACGAAGGAGGTGGGCGAGAAATTTCTCCATCATAGGGATCACAACCAGGAACATCTTCAAGGGCAAGTTGTAGCATATTCATCCGATGTTTGGGTTCAACAGCAGGAGGGGTTTCCCCTTTTGTGGGAGAAACATGCGCCGGACAAAAAAGGATCTTATCCACGAGTCCCTTTTCAAGAATCCTTACGGCTAAATTAATATGCCCAAGATGGACAGGGTCGAAGCTTCCGCCAAAAAAACCTATTCTCTTCGCAGTCATAGTTTCTTTTATAGTCGATTTTAGATGATTTCCCAAGAGTTTTTCTTAGAAACCTTTAAAAGTTTAGGGTTAGGATTCGCTGCAACAGGGGTTCCTGCCGAATGGAGAAAGGGTAGATCAAGATCGCTATCTGAATAAGCTGTGACTTGTTCTCGAGCAATTTTCAAACTCTTTGTCATCTGATCGATGCACTCAGCTTTTCCCTCTCCTAAAAGAACAGATTCAACAGATTCAAAATTACCCTCCTCGTTCACGGTATAGTGTGAAGAGCGCCACTCACTGACTTCTAAATACTCAGCAATAGGACCAACAATGAACGAAGGAGCATTAGAAAGGATAACAGTATGGTCTCCTTGATGTTGAGCGCGACGGAGACGTTCAAAAGTAGGATAGTAGAGAAAACGATAAAAATCTTTCTTTAAGAACTGCGTGACCTCTTCTTGAACAAGACCGAAAGGAGCTCCCTTTAAAAAACGTTCGAATACTTTTTCATGGAGTGCTGTTAAAGACAGATTCATGAAGTGATGACGCAATGAATAGAGCGCTGTTCGAATCAGCGAAATCTGACGGTAAAAACCTTTGGAAATGAGGTAGCGGTAGAAGAGGAGGCTGGAGTTAGAGGAGACCAGTGTGTGGTCTAGATCAAAAGCACTTATTTGTTTCAAAACTTCAAAGATAGGTTAGATCAATTTCTCTTCAAGATTTTCAAGCGCTTCCATCTCGTTATCAAGATGAATCTTAGCGCTATCATAAAGCTCACGATAGGTTATCGCTTTTTCAAAGTCAAGGTTTGAACCACCCATTTCTTTCCGGTATTCTTCCATCTGCTTTTTGATCACCTCAGCGTGAGCAGACCGGTGAGCATAAAGCTCCTCTAAAGCATCAGCACTAACGACGTTTTCTTTTTTATTAAAAATAAAGCTTTTTAGGTCAGCAAACTCACGTTCAAATAGATGGATTTCCATAGGAGAAAGATTAAGGCTTTCATAGGCCTCTTTAAGCTCTGACTCCCCTTTTTCTAGATCTTCTAGAGGCGTAGAGCTTTCACCTTTGATCAGGTTCTCAAGCTTTTCTTTAAGATCACTAATCTCTTTTTTAGCAGCATGCTTTTTCTCTTCAATTTTTGCTTGTACCTTGTCTAAAGCTCCACTACGAGCTTTCTGAATACGATCCTTCAAGATTTTTACATGATCCCGACCTAAAGCCACTTTTTTCATTTCATCTTGAATTGCATTTGACTGCTCTAAGACTTTGGTTCTCTCTTGGTTTTCTTCCTTTGAACAAAAAGCTTCAAAAGCTTCAATTTTCGGAAGGAGAGCTTCAAAGTTTTTCTTATGCTCTTCCGAACGCTCACCCATTTCTGCACGTCGTTCTTTTTCTTTTTCTTTAATCTTATCCCAACATTCACTTAGGGCTTTTCGTGTCTTGGTAAAACTCTGGGTATTAAGAGTAAGAAGTTTTGCAAGTCCTTGAAAGCTTTTGATTTCGTCTCGGATGACGTAGTATGGTGCGCCAAATTTATCATCTCCCTCAGGAAAACGATTTTTAACAAAAGCTTCGACATCAGCAATAAAAGATTCACTGACCTTCTTGATCAAGTCTTTCCTTTTTGGAAAGACTTCATCCCCTAATTTAGACAGACGCTTTAAGATCTTGTTTTTATGACTGATCCGCATGTCAATTGAGAGAATTTCTTTGCGCAGTGCGTCTAGACGAGAGATCAATGTCTTTAAGAGTTGAAGCTCTCTCTGAATCGTGTGATATTTTTCTTCGTTAAGAGAAAGTTTCTTAAGGCCCTCAGGGAAATCTAATGGGCTTATTTGCTTAACTAAGCGGTCATAATGACTAATGTCTGCTTCTAATGCCTCGATTGCAAGTTCAACCTGCTCGATAGAAAAGGCTGCCTGTTCGTCCTTGATTTCTTTTAATCGACGCGCTTCATCCCCAAGTTCAGCATACTGACTCCACAAATGATTCCTCTTTATCGGGTTCATTTTTTCTTTGAAAAGAGGTCCGACCAGCTTTTTCACATCCCAAAAATCTTTGAAAGATCCTTTTTCAATATCTGATAAAAGCGTTTTCATAAACTCAAGGGCTTTTGCAATCTTTTCTTCGACTTCTTTTTCCTTATCAAAGGATTCTTTAAAAGCTTTCAAAGCTTCAGATTCAAATTTAGGTTTTTTTTCTGTGGGTTCTTTTTTCTCTGATTCCATCTTTAATATTTGATAAGGGATTGCGGCTCCATCTATAATAAGTCAACTTCCTATTAATGAAAAGAGGTAATGTTTTTTTTCATTAGATAGTGTCGTCATAAGATGGACATTTAAGAAGCAGCATCTATGAGGAAAGTTCAAGGCGACCGATGCAAAAAGCCCTAATTGGGCTTTTGAAGCAGGTCAACGATGAAATTTTCCATAGATGCTGCTTCTTAAATGTCCATCTTATGACGACACTATCTAAAATCAGCTTTATTCCCTTCTTAGAAGAGATTCATAGAACTGATTAAGATAAGAGTTGATACATTGTACAAGATAACAGCTAGAGCTTGTAGGAGGCTCCGTGCCCCTCTCAATAGAGCGATCCACGAGATAGGGGCGCTCTTCTCTACATCTTAACCTTTCATTGGCGCCATTTTCTTCTCGATCTAGAACGATCACATAATTATTAGGAAGAGGCTCAGCTTCAGCTAAATTCTTTAAAGGAGCTTCAAAGGTTCCTAATCCAAAAGTTCTAGCACCAGAGTTTACAAAAACAAAGTCAATCACTTCTCCTTGTTCTGTTGTCGCTTCAAGAGTTACCTCTCTTTTATAAATAGGGATAATTTCGTTACGATAAACAGGTTGAGTCATTCTTTGTCTAAACTTTCTAGAAACACGGCAGCTTTGCTGATTGTTTCTCTTTTTGAAACCACGGTACATACGACTAAGTCCCAAAGGAAAAGAAACGCTTAAGTAACCTTGAATATTTGTATGAAAAAGAGGGTCATGAGTGAGTTCAATTCCTGCATCAAAATATTCAAAAATGCGCGCAGCAATCCGGTACTTCCCCCCCCATTTATTGCCCATCTTTACCTTTTTGTGGTTCACCATTTCTACATGGCGGGACCCTAAATAGTAGGGACCTGCAGCCACATAGAGTTGAAAATCTTCTGGAAGTTTAGGAATCCATCCACCAACTTCAGCATAGATGGAGGCCAAGGAAGCTTTTGCTCTTTGATTTAAGATGATGTTATTCCCTTCAAAACGTCTAAATCTAGCTTTAGAGGTGTGATTTTTATGTCCTACGGGTAAATATCCATTTAGTCTGAAGTCTACATAGGGACTTAATAATTCAATGCCTGAACCTAGCTGATAAGAAGGCATGCTGGAGACTTCACGGTAATCAAAATAGAAGTTTCCTCCAATGACTAATTCTTCAATTGGAGCACCTCTAGCCCCTAGGCCAATATTCGTAGCAAACTTTCCATCGTTCATTACATGTCCACGCACATCAGCATAAGGCTGAAAGTTGCGGACCCAATTAGGTGTTAAAAAAGCTTCAAGAGTTGTATAGCCTGTAGTATAACCAACGCCCTCATGCTCTCTATGACGAATAGTAATTCTTGAAGGTGTTTCATCGATACAGTCTGAAGCATTTGATGGCAAATAGGAAGGAGTTGACTCTAAAAAACTTCCGATACCAGTGAAGAAAATGAAAGCAACAAATAATAGCTTTTTCATGATGATTCCTATTGTTATTTTTCTTCCTCATAGCACAAGGAATAATATTATGAAAAAATATATTATTTTTCAGGAATGGTATTAGTAGCGGCTTTCGTAGTCTTGAAGGATCATTTCTAAAGCTTTTTGATATCCATAAACGTCGAGGTCTACCCACCGGAAAAGGGGCTCACGTCGAAACCACGTAAATTGCCTTTTAGCATAGCGTCGGGATGCTTTTTTAAACTCCCAGACAAAATGCTCCCAATCTTCATCACTTTTAGGTGAAGAAAGGAACTCGATACATTGACGATAACCAATTGCCTGGGAAGCTGAAAGATTTTCTTCGAGTTCTTTATCCAGAAGATCCTCAACTTCTTCAATGAAACCCTGCGACATCATTTCATCGCAGCGCATTTCAATTCTCGAAAAAAGGATTTCTTTAGGGAAGTAGATAAACCAACACCGAAAATCAAAGTCCTTCGGCCGATTTGGAACACTATTTTTTGGAAAATCACTCACCCTTTTTCCGGTCAAGGTTATGATCTCTAATGCACGAATAATTTTGTGTCGATCACGGTTATTGATTGTACTTCCATATTCAGGGTCAAGTTGACAAAGTTTTTCATAAAGTGGTTCAACACCATATTTTTCCAAGTCTTCTTCTAATTTTGCGCGAACCTCTTGAGATGCTGGGGGACCTTGAGGCGGACCATATAAAAGAGCATGGAGATAGAAACCAGTTCCTCCAACAACAATGGGAACATGTCCCCGACTCTGTATTTCACGACAAATTTTTGTTGCCTTCTCATAGAACTGAACGACATTAAATGAATCTGAAAGGTCGCAAACGTCAATAAGATGATGAGGAATTTCCATCCGTTCTTCAACAGTTGCCTTCGCTGTTCCAATATCCATCCCCCGATAGACTTGAACAGAATCTGCAGAAATAATTTCCCCACCAAGAATGCGTGCAAGTTCAAGCGAAAGGCGGGTTTTTCCCGTTGCTGTCGGGCCAGCAATGACAATAACCCGATTCTTTTGTGTCGGGAGATCAATTTTTTGTCTTGAGGGGTTTGGTTGATGAGCATGCTCATCAATGAGATCACTTCTCACTTGTTTGAAAATCCTTGGAGCGCTTCTTGCTCAGTAGGAAAAATCTGTATGATCCGCTCAAATCCTGCCATCTTGATGATTTCCATCACTTCTTCACTAACAGAGCATAGATGGAGTCCCCCTTTTCCACCTTTAAGCTTTTTGGTGGTTGATAAGAGGAGACGCATTCCTGCGCTACTGAGATAGTCTACTTTTGCAAAGTCTAGAACAAGTTTTATCTTCCCTCCATCAATCATCTCAGTAAGTTTCCTTTCTAAAACGGGGGCAGAGGCTGCATCCATTCGTCCTTCAATACGGACGATCGATGCCCCTTGATCTTCTTCTATTTGAATATTTATTCCAGCAGACATGATAATAACCTAGTTGAACCTATCCTTCAGAATAACGATAGTAGAAAATTTACTGCAACCCCTTACAGAGTTTGCTTAAGAATATTTCTTATTTTTATTGAACGATTTCTAGACGAACTTTCCGACCCAACCTAGCAGCAACGGTCATAGAAATTTGGCGAAGAGCTTTAATTGTTCTACCTTGTCTTCCAACAAGCTTTGCAACATCGTCAGTATGGACCCGAATTTCAATCACTGAACTTTTAGAACCATCAAAAATATCGATTTTAACTTCATCAGGAGAATCCACTAAATTTCGAATGACATAAGCAACAAATTCTTCCATATCGACCTGTTTGTGTTTGAATTGAAAGGCATACTTTAGCATCAGCATTTCTTTTTATGCAAGATTACACCCGAAAATCTTCGGTTCCAAAAGCTTGCGCTAACAATTCATAATCAGCAGTTTAAGGTTCAATTTTTATAGGGAAATAATATCTAGTTTATATTAATATGAAACCAGGGGGAACATATGGGAAGTATTGATCCGATCCCAGATTACCAAATGCCAGGGATGACACCTAAGGCAAGTGCTTCAGCTCAAGAAAAACACTCTTTTCAGGGGCAGGCTGAAGCTTTTTATTCTTGGTATCAGTCGATTCGACAACCAACCTTTCCTTCAGAAGGGTTTAGAGGACTGCAGTATATCATGCAAATAGGAGAAAAAGGAACGGCAACTACAGAAGAAGCAAGCGCTGCAAGTGAAGAACTTAAGGCTCTTATGGACGACATTGATTGCGGGAGAAAAACTCTCGACCAAATCCCCTATGAAATTGAACGAATCGTTGATCATTTAACAGAAAGTAATCCTAAAAGTCGCATTGTAATGCAAGCCACTCAGATTGAAATTGCTGTCAATCTTTCTCAATTAGACTCACCTGAAGATTTAAATGAGATGATGGAGTCTCTTTTACAAAAAGTTAATCCAGAAATGTCTAATATTCAAGCAGAAGCAATTAGTCACGCCCTTCAAGAAGGGCTCAACCAACAAGATGTAGATATCAAAGATCTTAAAACAAAGATTTTTTCTCTACTGAAGTAATTCATCCTTCAATTGAGTGACATATGCAAGCTCAGGAACCCTTAAGTCTACAATAAAATCTCCTGCTTCAATAGTTGATTTAAGAGACTGATAGTCAAGAAGCTCTTCTTTATAGCTTTTGGTAGAAAGACGAAGAATGTGTCTAGTATCATTAGGGAGCTTTAAAACCACAACAATTTCTCTCTTTCCTAAAGAGCTTTCATTGATATGAGAGAGGTCAATCCGATCAATTCCATCTTTTAAGAGATCGTAGAGATCTGTAGCTAATACCATCTCCTTTCCTTGAAGAGGTTTTTCAAAGGGGATGATTTCTTTGAGTCCTAAATAGAGCTCTGGAAGTTTTTTCGGAGTAAAATAGGGGTTTAAGGGGAAGAGATGCCCTTCAAGATCAAGTGCTACGTTCTCAAGGTCAATCAATGCAAAGACAGGATTTCTAAGGGTATAATCAACATATAGGGTTTCTGAATTCAAAAAAGAAGCAGAAACATTTTTAATTAATGGGCTTTTTTCTAAAACCTCTTCTACTTCCTCAGTACTCAAACATTTAGGGTGGTCAACAGACAAGTCAAGAAGCTCTGCAAGAAAATCAGTTTTAAGCCCCTCTTTAATCGGACCTGTTTGAGCAATGACTTTAATCGGAGTTCTTACTGGCTTCCTTTGCTCAAAATAGGAAAGGGTATAATAGAAAGCTCCGATACAAAGAAGAGAAAAACAAACGAGTAATACAAAGCGCACATATTTCATGAAAGTTCCTGAAGAAGTTTAGGACCGACTTGTGTAATATCTCCAGCTCCAATTGTTACAAGAATATCTCCAGGCAATAGCATTTTTGGAAGATAATCAAGTAGAAATTCTTTTTCCAAGAAAAGAGCATTTCCTTCATCTACTTGTTTAAAAAGAGTCTTACCAGTAATTCCCGGAATGGGTTTTTCTCCAGCAGGATAAATCGATGTGAGAATCAATAAGTCAGCATTATCAAAAGCTCCTTTAAAATCAGAAAAGAGTTCTTGAGTTCTTGAGAACCGATGAGGTTGAAAAAGAGCGATCAACCTCCCTTTTTTTCCTCTTTTCTTTAGGCTCTTCAGTAGCGCTTTAATTTCCGTTGGATGATGGGCGTAGTCATCATAAATTGTGATAGAGTCAACCTCCCCAACTTTTTCATGTCTTCGCTTAATTCCTTTAAAACTTAAAAAGGCTTTTCGTATCACTTCTTCTGGAATTCCAAGTTTTAAGGATAAACCAAAAACAGCCAAAGCATTGAGTGCGAGTTTTTCCCCCATGAGTGGAAGTTCAATATCTCGATAAGTTTTCCCCTCAAATTGAGCTGAAAAAAATGTTTTTTCTCCTTTTTGCTCGCATGATAAAAGGTTCAAGTCTCCTTCTTTTCCATAAGAAACTCCAGGTGGATTTATCTTTTTTAGAAGGGGATCATCTTTGCACCAAAAAAGAAGGTTTTTATTCCTGATTCGAGACATAAAGGTTTGAAAACCTTCCATAAGTTTTTTCTCATCTTTCCAGAAGGCTAGGTGCTCTTTTTCAATATTGGTTACAATTGCTCCTTCCCCTTCGTAATTCAGAAAACTTCCATCGCTTTCATCAGCTTCTAAAACAAAGAAATCTCCTGACCCATATCCTCCATTTTTCTGAAGGTTATGAAGAATGCCACCCACAGCAAAGGAAGGATGAAATCCTCCGGAAATAAGGACCCAAGATAAGAGAGAGGAAGTACTTGTTTTTCCATGAGTCCCAGCAACCAAAAGCCCTTTTTTCCCTTCGAGTAGAGTCTTGATCAACTCAGAACGATGAAGAATCGCCCGCTTTTCCTTCCTTGCTTGAACTAAAGCAGGGTGATCTGCAGGAATCGCTGAGCTATAAATAATTGTTCCCTTATCGGGTAGAGTTTCTGAGCACTTAACCCCTAGTGCCTCTAAAGAGGAGATATCAGAAAGATCAGAACCAGAAACCGGTGTCCCTTTCTCTAGAAGGATATGAGCAAGAGCGCTCATTCCAATTCCTTTAATTCCTAAGAAATGAAACGATTCTATCATGAACCTATCCCAATCATCATAATGTTTTGAGGACCACTGAACAAAGATCTTGTTTGTTTTCTTCTTTTTTAAAGTTCCTCAAAGCTCCTTTCATCTTTTTTAATGCTTCTTGATCATTTTCAAGCAATTGACTGATCGTCTCAGCTAAAATAAATCCTCTGAGACCTTTTTCTTCCAAAGTCACAGCCCCTTTAATCTCTTCTGTAACAAATGCAGCATTTTTAGATTGATGATTTTCTGTGCCAAAGGGGTAAGGAATAAGAATACTTGGAATAGAAAATTCAATCAGTTCTGCAAGGGTTGCAGAACCAGCTCTTGAGATACTGAGATCTGCAGCAGCCCAAGCATATTCCATTTTTTCTTCAAAAACCTTGACTGAAGAGGGAATCTGGTATTTTTTGTAGATTTCTTGGAGCTTGTCTATCCGTTTCGCTTCGCCGACAATATGCACGACTTGGAATTGAATTCCTTTTGAAGTCAAGGGTTCCAAAGCTCCACAAATAAAACGATTAATCGATTGAGCTCCTTGCGATCCTCCAAAAATAAGAAAGGTTAACCTCTCTTCCTCCAAACCAAAATAAGTGCGTGCTTCTTTTTGTGACAGATCACCCTCTTTTTTAAGAAGGGGCATTTGAACACAAACACAATCAGACTTTAAATAATCTCGGGCATGGGAAAACTGGATCGCTGAAATCTTGGCCCATTTCGAGCAAAAACGGTTAACTCGTCCTGGAAGAGCATTGCTTTCAAAGATAATAATCGGAACTTTCTTTAGCTTTGCAGCATAAATTGCAGGAAAGGTGTGGTAACTCCCAAAACCTACAATCAGGTCAGGCTTCTTCTTTTTAATAAACTTTAAACTACGTTTTAACCCTTTAGAGATCTTTAGAAGGGCTTTAAGGATGTGAATGGGATCTTTCTTAAAAGGTGTTCCACTTTCAATATCTAAAAAAGGAAAAAGGTCTTTTTTAAAATAGGTGTTCTTTTTTAGTCCTGCTCCGATGAAGGTAATACGGATATGGGGATGTTTCTGAATCAGTTCCAAGGCTAATGCTTGTGCTGGAAAAAGGTGTCCCCCTGTCCCTCCAGCTGCAATAAGGATATTTAAGTCACTTCTATTTTCTTCCATGTTTTATCCCGTTCTTTTACTCGATGCGCACTCATAATCAAAGCAATCGCGATGCAATTTGCTAGTAGAGAAGATCCTCCTTGGCTAAAAAAGGGGAGGTTTGTTCCTTTGCTCGGAAGGAGTCCTGATACTACCCCTAAGTTTAGAAAAGCCTGAAAAGAAATCAGGAAAATCATCACACTTGCAACATAAAATCCCCCTTTCGTTCCTGCTTTTAGTGCAATATGAAAACCACTATAAGCAATTGAAAGATAAAGGAGTACCAAAAAAAGAACTCCAATAAACCCGAGCTCTTCTGCATAAATAGCAGCAATGTAATCACTACGTGCTTCAGGCAAGTAGTTTAATTTTTGGAGGCTTTCTCCAACTCCACGCCCAAAAAGACGCCCCGATCCTGTTGCAATTTTAGCTTGATAAGGTTGATGCCCTTTTCCTAGTAAATCAACTTCTGGATGAAGATAAACTCGAATTCTTTGTTTCACGTGAGGCATCTGAAACGCCGCTAAACCTCCAAGGGAAACTAAAAAGAGAACAGGAAGAAGCCAATAGAGCCATTTTACACGACATAAGAAGAAAAGTGCCATCATCGTTGCCATAATGATTGCGACAGCTCCATTATCAGGTTCAATCAATATTAAAAACAGAGGAACAGACAAGCGCAAAATAATCAAATAAAACTGCTTTAGGGTCATTTTATCTGTTTTTAAGTAAAGATGAATAAAATAGAGTGGAGCAATGATTTTCATAAACTCTGAAGGTTGAAAAGAAATCGGCCCCAAAAAGATCCAGCGATGAGCACCGTTAAGCGCTTTTCCAATCCCAGGAACGAAAACCAGAATTAAACAAGCAGTACATCCATAAAAAAGATAGGGAGAAAACTCTAGAAGTTTCCGATATCCAAAGAAGTAGGCAAGGAGAGCAAAAATAACTCCTAGGCACCCATAAACAAGCTGCCTGATCAAGGCATGGTGAGTGCTTACATTCAAACTTCTATCGATCACCTCAGCAGAGGTAGTATCGAAAACCATTAGGATTCCGATTGCAAAAAGAATCGTGACAAAAGAGAGGAGAAAATAAACACTTCTCATTTTATCTTTAAACGATCTCCAGGACGGAGTCGTTTAGCCTTTTCCTCATCAATATTATTGAGCTTAAGAAGCTCTTCGACTTGCATGTGATGTTTCTGGGCAATTGTCCAAGGACTATCGCCCCCTTTCACCACATAGTAATTTCCCTCTTCTTCTTTTTTCGAGTCAACTTTTGGAGCTTTCTTTTCAGGAAGCTTTAATTCTTGCCCAATTTGTAGACGAGAGTTTGACAGATTGTTCAGCTTCATGATTTCGTCAACACTGACACCATGACTTCTGGCAATCTTCTCAAGAACATCTCCTTTTTCAACAGTCACAACCCGCAGCGGAGCCTTTACAGGAGCTTTGAAAACAGGCGTCTCTTCTTCTTTTTTTGTAGGAGTGAGGACTGGAGGAGGCAGAGTCTCTTCTTTTTTTTCTTCGACTTTAGTCATTGCTGTGTATTGGCTAATCACCTGATCCACTTGGTCTCCTCCCTTTTCTTTCGGAGGAGTCAGTTTTGCTGCAACGTCAACCTGCTCTTTAATCGGCTTTGAAGATACGAGGTCCATTCCACTCTCTTTTTTTAGAGAGCTAACAAAGAGGGTAACAAGAAGCCCTGCATTGATAAGAACGGCGACGATGATGATATCTCTTCGGTTCATTGTTTTTCCTTCAGCTGTTTCACGTAGTCTTTAAACTTTTTCCCCCTCTCTTCATAATTTTGAAACTGATCAAAGCTAGCAGCACCTGGGGATAGGAGGATTGTGTCCCCTTTTTTAGAAGCATGATAGGCTTCTGTGACCGCCTCTTCTAAGTCATTACAAACAGTAACACTTTTGAGTTTTTCTTTAAGCTCTAAAGCAATTTCTCCGATTGCAAAGACTTTTCTCACTTTCCCTTCGAAAGGTCTTTTCCAATTTTCAAAGGTCTCTCCTTTTCCTTTTCCTCCAGCAATTAAAAGGACAGGACCTTTAAGTTGCGATAGTCCATAGAGAACAGCATGACTATTTGTCCCTTTACTATCGTTAATAAATGTCACTCCCTCAAGCTCTCGTACCTTTTCCATTCGGTGTTGAGGGCGTTTAAAACTTTTTATCCCTTCTAAAAATTGATCCCAGTCGATTCCTAATTTTTGTGAAATAGCCCAAGCAGCAGACGCGATCGGATCACATTCTGAGTCCCAGTATCTCTCGTTTTTCGTTAGTTGTAAATAAGAATCCTCATCAATAATTTTCCCTTCCTTTAATAATTCACCTAGTCGATATTTTGTTTTTTTATAATGTTCAAAACTTTCGTACCGGTCTAAGTGATCAGGAGACACATTTGTAATGACACCATAATCAAAGCCCTTTGTTACCATTGTCTCCAATTGATAAGAACTCAATTCTATCACTAGAAATTCTGTAGGATTAGGACAACAAGCATACTCTGCAATGCTCACTCCAAGATTTCCTAGGGCTCGAGCTTTGATTCCCGAAAAATTCAATAGATGGGTTAGAAGAAGGGTCAGTGTTGTCTTTCCATTTGTGCCGGTAATTCCAATCGCACGGTTTTTTAAAAAACGCATGGCAAGCTCCGCTTCTCCAATCACTTTTCTTCCCTGAGCTTGAGGATGACTTCTTGGAATTCCAGGTGATAATACTGTCAGATCCACTGTTCCAATCTTTGCAGTTTCAGAAAGGACTTTAACCCCTTTCATTTCCTGAGGATTCTTATCGACAGCAAGCACTTCATATCCCTGCTGAAGCAGGAGTTTTGCAGCTCCTCTTCCGCTAACACCAAAACCAATAACTAGTGCTCTCATGAACCTATCTCAATATTATAGATCATTAGATTTTTGGAGTTTTTTTTCCAAAGTCTTCGTTTGATTTTGATGCACATACTTAAACAAGTAGGGCAAGAAATCAAACGAAAAGTTTGGGGGAAAGAGACAAAAAGCTGGGATGTGGGATAATGCGATAGGTTCATTTTACTGAAACTTAATTGAGGCTAATCCTATGAGTGCAAGGATTAGACCAATGATCCAAAATCGGATGACCACTTTTTGTTCTGGCCATCCCTTAAACTCAAAATGGTGGTGAAGAGGAGCACACCGAAAAATTCTCTTCTTATTACGGTAGCGGTAACTCAAGACTTGCAAGATTACTGAAACAGCTTCAATGACAAAAATCCCTCCCACCAGAGCCAGCAAAAATTCTCGTCGCATTAAGACTGCTGCTGTTCCTAAAATTCCTCCGAGAGCAAGAGACCCCGTATCCCCCATAAAAACTTGCGCTGGATACCCATTGTACCATAAAAATCCGAGACAAGCACCTCCCATGGCACACAAATACACCCCAATTTCTGCGCAACCTTCGATGTAAGGAATATTCAAATAACGAGCCATTTCACTGTTATTCGATAGAAATGCAAAAATCGCAAGCACAGCGGCAACTAAAATAATACAACCAGAAGCTAAACCATCAAGCCCATCCGTTAAATTCACCGCATTTGAAGACCCTGTTACAACAACAACCGTGATCATAAAGGCTAAAATGACTCCTACTCCTCCTAAAGTAAAAAGCGCTCCTTTTTTAAAAGGGAAGAAATAGTCTCCATAATTCACCGCTGGAGGTGAAAACCAATGACCAAAATGAATCGCCTGACTGAAGGATGGCCATAAAAGATAAAGCCCTACCAAAGCAGCAAAAAGAAGCTGCAAAGCGAACTTCTTTTTTGCTGGAAGTCCTTTAGAGTTTTTATGTTTCATTTTGAGGTAATCGTCCATTCCACCCAGAAGCCCTAACCAAATCGTCGCAATACATAGAATCAAAGTAAAAGAACTGTGCAAATCCATCCAAAGGAGAAGAGCAATCAGCATCGAAATGAGGATTAAAATTCCCCCCATTGTCGGCGTCTCTTTTTTCTTTTGATGAAGTTCTGCAAGCATGGGACAATCTTCAACTCGGATCGATTGCCCTGTCTTCAAAGCATAAAGCTTGTTAATAAAGCGAGGCCCCATAAAAATTGTTAAAAGAAGTGTTGTCATGGCCGCTAAAATCATCCGTGTCGAGGCATAAAGAAAAACAGCAGGAATCTTCACTGCTGTCTGATGGGCTAAATACTGTAAAAACAAGTAGATCAACCGACTATATCTCCTCTAAAACTGTCCATAACTTGAAGGAATTCGATCCTTTGATCAAGACTACATCACCGGCTTGCACGGTGTCTTTTAAATGCTCTGTTGCTTCTTCTTTAGATGGAAAAAGTTTTGCCAACTTTCCTTTCTTTTTAAAAAGATCCACCATTGGCTGACACTCTTTCCCAACACAAAGAAGCTCATCAATGATTGGCAACGCGCATTCTGCAACTTCTACATGACTTTCTGTTTCAAAAGCCCCTAACTCTTTCATCGCCCCAAAAAGAGCCAGTCGCTTTTTCCCCTTAGGCATGCTTTTGAAGGCTGCTTTTGCTGCAACAGGAGATGCATTATAAGAATCATCGATAAACAAAACACCCTTTTTTTCGATTTTTTCTCCACGATGCTTGAAAGGTTTCAGCTTTTGAATCCCTCTGAGGATTTCTTCCTCATTCATTCCTAAATATCTAGCAATACTGACAGCAGCTCCAAGGTTTTCTAAAAGTTGGGACTCTGAAAACGGCGCTTTCAGTGTGCACTCGCTAAACCATGTTTTGGGAGATGGAATGGCCTGAACCGCTTTGAATCCTGCCGTGTCTTGGTTCAAAAAGGCCTGTTTTATCTTTTTTGATTGAAAGAGTTCACACTTCGCCTCTGCAATTCCCTCTAAGTCATTAAAAAAGGCAGAGTGGGCCAAGCTAATCTTTGTTAAAACACAGAGATCTGGTGGAGCAATTTCAATCAATCGAGAAAGCTCTCCTTTTTGACTCATCCCCATCTCTAAAACAAGAATCTCATCATTTCCTTCCCAATTGAGAATCGTTAAGGGTAAGCCAACCTGAGAATTCATACTACCCGGGTTTTTTGCCACTCGAAACTTTTCACTTAAAACGCCCGCAATAAATTCTTTAGCTGTTGTCTTCCCCACAGTTCCGGTAACACCAATGACTAAGGGATTTTTTTCCTTGAAAACCTCACGGGCTAAGCTTTGAAGCGCCTTTTTCACATCTGAAACGGGGATGAGTTCCATTCCAAAATGAGAACCAGAATACTCCTGAGAAACAACCGCAGCAATAGCTCCCTTTCTTGCAACCTCTTCTAAAAATTGATGGCCATCAACTTTCTCACCAGTGAGAGCAAAAAAGAGTGTGCCTTGTTTTATGTGCCTACTATCAAAAGCAACATGTGTAACCATACTTTCCAGAGTAGAAAGGAAACCAAAAAATTGTGAAATTTGCCTGATAGTCTTCTTCATCTTATTCCCAAAATATCTGAGTCAAACTTTTGAATCAAAGCATTCTTCAATAGCCATAAATTATAATTTTCTTTACGATCTTTTCTTAAACGAAACAGGAACTAAGAAAATGTTTGCTCATTTTTCTCAATACTTTAACCTAGACCCCAGATGGCAAATCCTTACCACAGAGGGACAACCCTATCAAGTTCAAGTTGAAGATAGACGTGAAGAAGGTCCTCAAATCTCAAGAGAAGCAGAAAAAACGTTAGAAGCTATGCATTCAGTCATTGATCTAACCCATGCATTTTCATATAACGCCACAAAAGGTCTTGTTTATTTCACCGCTTTTAATATTGTCTGTTACCATTTTACCGGCTGGATTTCAGGTATTGCTACGATGTATGCGATCACGATTGTTATTTTTGGGTGGACCAGTTATGAATTTTCAAAATTAGAAGCAGGATCTTTTCAGCTAAAAGCAACTTTTGTTCTCATTGTAGGCTCTAGAAGAGAACCCAATCATCTTACTTGGGAAGAAATTCAGGAACTTCCAGAAAGACAGCGAGACCATGCCATCCGTGACTATCATACTACAACCCCCGTTCTTCGAGAAGGTCAACAGCCTTCTCTTGATATTCGTGATGGAAGTGATCGAGTTAAGATGACTCTTGTGCATGTTCAGAGAGCCATTACCCAAATAGAGCAGCTAAGACGCTCTCTCCCTATACTCAATTACTATGCCCTTCCCTTAAGAACCCCTCTTAAAAATCTTTCTACTAATTTAAGACATATTGAAAGTCATCTTAAACTAGAGCTCCGTGCTTGACTTGAACAAAGAAATTCATCATAATAATGACCCTTTGGTGGCATGGCCAAGTGGTAAGGCAGGGGCCTGCAAAGCCTCTATCCCCAGTTCGAATCTGGGTGCCACCTTTTTGTGAAGGGGTAAGGCAAAGCAGAGGGTGATCTGCTAGTGAGGGAGGAGCATCTAACCTAGTTCTCGCCTCATCAATAGCTAAGGCTATTGACCTCGCCTCCGAACTAAGCTATCTGCACCACCCACACGTCGCATCTCCCACCTCTTCTTCACCTTACCCCTTCACGAGGTGAAAGTATCAATTCAAGGAAAAAACTAATGCTTTATGTAGTGGCGACGCCGATTGGAAATTTAAAAGATATCACTTTTAGAGCTATCGAAGTGCTCAAAGATGTTGATTTAGTGTTGGCAGAGGATACTAGAACAAGTAGTGTGTTGATGCACGCATATGACATTACCACTGAAATGCGGAGCTTTCATAAGTTTAACGAAAAAGGACGAGAGAAAGAAGTTCTAGATCTCTTACAGAGTGGAAAGAAGATCGCACTAATTTCTGATGCAGGAACCCCTGGGATTTGTGATCCCGGAGCAGGGTTGATCCGTAAGTGCCGTGAAAGTGGCATGAAAATTGAAGTGGTTCCAGGTCCTTGTGCAGCCATTGCTGCTCTTAGTTTATTTGGAAGTGAAGAAAACTTTCAATTTATCGGCTTCCTCGAAAAGAAAGGAAAAAAACAGTTGATCGATATTGTCTACTACCCGGGTCTTACGATTGCTTATGAGTCTCCCCATCATTTGATGAAAACCCTCAACTCAATGAATGAAATCGCTCCTCAGTCAAAGATTTTTATCGCACGTGAACTCACAAAACTTTACGAAGAAACTCTTGAAGGAACTCCTCAGGAGCTTATCGAACATTTTAAAAAGAAGAAAATTCTTGGTGAGTATGTCCTTGTCTTCACCGGAAATAAAAACCCCTTTGAAATAGATCCTCAAAAACTGATGGAAGAGATTCAGGAACTTTTTGAGATGAGTGCTAAGGATGCTTTGGTTGCTGCTGCTAAGCTTTTAAATAAGCCCAAGAGAGAACTCTACAAAAAATTTAATGCTTAGAGGGTGTTTTCAAAAAAGGAATTTTTTAGGAGAATGGATCCTGTTTTTTTAATTACCCCTATTGGAGTTCTATGACCCTATGTATTGAAGTCGCTTTGAAAACTGAAGCAACTCCGTTTATTGAAGCCTTTAAACTCAAGCCCCTTTCAGGCACACACCTTTTTCCTATTTATGAAAATGAAGGAATCAAACTGATTATCTCAGGTGTAGGTAAAATTAAGGCAGGGGCTGCTTGTGGATATATTGCAGGCATTCACCGTGATGAAGATATTCATGGTTGGCTGAATGTTGGAGTAGGTGGTCACCGCTCCTTAAAGCTTGGAACTCCTGTTTTAGTAAACAAGGTGATTGATGAAGCACGAAAAGCGCAATATTTCCATTCATTAGCCTTTGAAGCACCTTGTCGCACTGAAGAGTGTATCACAATGGAAAACCCAGACCATAGGTACATGACAAACAAAGTCTACGACATGGAGGCTGCGGGGTTTTATGCGATTGCATCAAAAATTGCCCCTCTTGAGATGATTCATGTTTTCAAGGTCATTGCAGATAATCCCTCCCATCCGATTAAAAGTGTGACAAATAAAGAGGTCCATTCCCATATTTATAACAACATGGATGTCATTCAAACGATTCTCTCAGAAATGCAAGCTCTAGCCGATGGCATGGCATTAGAAAAAACACCGCTTCTTGATGAGTTCATCAAGCGGTGGCACTTTACAACCTTTGAAACACTTGAACTAAAAAAGCTCCTAGAGCGGTGGCAGCTTCTTTGCCCTGATCAAATTCTTCTTTCGCAAGATCTTTTAGAGCAAAAAACTGCAGCAAATGTCCTCTCATTTTTGAGAGAGCACATCGAAGCTGTTCCGCCTAAATAGTGTCGCGATAAGGTAGACATTTAAGAAGCGGTTCCTATGAGGAAAGTTCTAGGCGACCGATGCAAAAAGTCCTTATATTGAGCTTTTGAAGCAGATCAACGATGAAATCTCCTATAGGAAACGCTTAACAACACTATCTAAGATTTAATGGTAGTGATCCATCCATTTTGCTCAGCGATTTCTTCAACAGCACCGATTTTAATGCCTTGTCGCTCTTGGATGATTTGGACATAGTTGGATGCTTGATGTAGCGCTTCAAATGTTCCTGTATCGAGCCAAGCAAAGCCCGAATCAAAAAGATGAACCCTTAAATCCCCTCTTTCAAGATAGACACGATTGACATCAGTAATTTCAAGCTCCCCACGAGCAGAAGGCTTAAGAGATTTTGCAATGGAGATCACATCATTGTCATAAAAATAAAGTCCGGTTACGGCATATTGAGAAGGAGGGTTTTGAGGCTTTTCAACAATATCTGTGACCCGTTGATCTTCATCAAAGGCAACAACACCATATCTTTCAGGATCTTTCACTTGATAACCAAAGATGACGCCTCCTCTTTCTAAAGTACCGCAGCTTTTCAAAAGAGAGCCCAAGTGTTCTCCGTAAAAGATATTATCCCCAAGAACTAGCGCCACATTCTGATCTTCAATAAATGCTTCTGCAATCATAAATGCTTCTGCAATTCCATTGGGCTCTGTTTGAACTCCATAGGAGATATTAAGCCCTAAATGAGAACCATCTTTTAAAAGGGTTTGAAAGCGTGGAAGATCATGCTTTGTTGAAATCAGCATGATCTCATGGATTCCCGCTTGCATCAGAGTGGATAGCGGATAGTAGATCATGGGCTTATCGTAGATCGGTAAGAGTTGCTTACTGGTTGCAAGTGTAAGAGGGTGAAGACGTGTGCCAAGTCCGCCTGCTAAGATAATTCCTTTCATGAACCCATCCTATGAATCATTATTTATCGTTCGATGGCATAGATATCGGGAAGTCCCCGGTAATATTCCTTATAATCTAACCCATATCCTACAACAAAACGGTCTTCAATATCAAATAAGGCAATATCAGGACGGTAATCAGTTTTATGAGGAACATCTTTTGAAAGGAGGACCAAAGATTTAACAGATGCTGGGTCTTTCTTTTCGATTTGAGAAACAACTTCAGCAAGGGTCTCTCCGGTATCAAAGATATCATCTATTACCAGAATATGCTTTCCAACAATCTCCAAATCATCGACTCCTTTCACTGTCAACTCTCCTTTGCTCCCATGCGTATAGCTTGAGCAGTGGATCGAATCAAGGCGGACAGGAAGATGAAGGTGTCTCATGAGATCAGCAATTAGGATAAAAGCCCCTTTCATAATCATTACAATTGTCAGTTCTTGTTCAATATATTGCTCTTCTAATTGACGAGCGACTCTTTCAAGACGTCCTTCAATTTGATCAGAGTTAATCAGGAGTTGTAGCTGGAGTTCGTTACCTGGAGGGTGTTTCTTATGAATGAGATTTTGGTTCATGACTTCTTTTTATTTTGAACTAATGCATTAATATATAATTTCTGCCCAATAAAAGAAAGTATTTTATAAGCTTGTTTTCAAACTGATTTCAGTAAAATTGGCAGAAAAATCCAAAAAAAGTTTAACAAAAAAAGGGTTGTGTTATACTGATTTTTTCATGTTTATTTTTCCAGGAGAAATGCTTATGAAAAAATTAGATGTAATCGTTGCCATTCTACTTGTTATTGGCGGCTTAAATTGGGGATTGGTCGGTTTTTTTAACTTCAATCTTGTAGAGTTTATATTTGGTTCTACCGTACTAGCTCGCATTATATACGCAATTGTTGGTATTTCTGCAGTTTATCAAGCAATAGGATGGAAAGCGATACAAAAGCGGTGGAAGTCTTAAGGACTTCAAGTTTTTTGAATTCTCGTAGACCCATTGAATAGGAGCTACCTCTTTCTACAAAAACCAGAGCCCGCGTTCATTTCTAAAAACATCATGGCACCTACCAAAAAAGTCATTGAAATGCGGGCTATGTTTTCTTTTCAGCGACTAGGTCACCAACATGAGGCTTTGATTCTTCGTTAACAAAGTTACATCCTTCTTCAATCAAGCGATCTATAAAATCAAGGTTGTAATTCTCTCCTGATAAAAAGACAGGATTCTGAAGCATATATTGATGAAAGGGGATGGTAGAGTCGACTCCACCAATATGAAATTCACGAAGTGCTCGCTTAGAAATTTCTATTGCATCCTCTCGATCTTTCCCTTTAACGATGAGTTTTGCAATCATTGAATCGTAAAAAGGAGGGATTCTATATCCGGAATAGCAAGCACTATCTACACGAACATGAGGGCCACCAGGGGGTATATAGTATTCAAGGAGTCCTGGAGAAGGCATGAAGTTTTTTGAAGGGTTTTCTGCATTAATACGAAACTCAAAAACATGCCCTTCAAAACGGATATTTTTTTGCTTATAAGGAAGTTTTTCTCCCATAGCCATTTTAATTTGTTCTTTGACAAGATCGATTCCCGTGAGCTCTTCAGTTACTGTATGCTCAACTTGGATCCTTGTATTGACTTCCATAAAATAGAAGTTTTTCTTCTCGTCTAATAGAAACTCTACGGTTCCCACAGTATGATATTTGGCAGCTTTAACTAAGTGTACCGCTGCTTCTCCCATTTTTTTACGAAGATGAGGCGTTAAAAGCGGGCTAGGCGTTTCTTCAATCAGTTTTTGTCTTCTTCGTTGAATGGTGCAATCTCTCTCTCCTAAATGGACGTAATTACCATGTTTATCACCCAAAATTTGGATTTCGATATGGCGAGGGTTCATGATCATTTTTTCGAGATAGATATCAGGATTTCCAAAAGAAGCTTCTGCCTCTGTTCGAGCCGCTGTATATTGTCTAACAAAATCCTCAGCATCATGGGCAATGCGGATCCCTTTACCTCCACCTCCAGCGGTCGCCTTGATGAATACAGGGAATCCTATTTTCTTAGCTTCTTTTACAGCTTCATCTACTGTTTCGACAATTCCTTTGGAACCTGGAATGACTGGGCAACGGACACTTTTAGCGATGCTCTTGGCCTGCGCCTTATCTCCTAAAAGACCAATTGTCTTTGAGGAAGGTCCAATAAAGGTAATCCCACAACTTTCACAAATAGAAGCAAACTTTGCATTTTCACTGAGAAAACCATAACCAGTGTGGATGGCGTCGGCACCTGTAATTTCACAAGCTGAAAGAATATTGGGAATTCTAAGATAGGATTGGTTTGATGGAGCTTCTCCAATACAAATCGCTTCATCAGCATGAAGAACATGAAGAGATTCTGCATCTGCTTTCGAATAAACAGCTACGGTCTGGAGTCCCAGATCATGACAGGCTCGAATAATCCGAACAGCAATTTCACCTCTGTTAGCAACTAAGACCTTTTTCATAATTTAAGCTAATTTAAAAAGTTTTGTTCCAAATTCTACAGGATGTGCATTGTCGACATAAACTTCTGTTACAACACCACTTTTCCCTGCCTTGATTTCATTCATCACCTTCATCGCCTCAACGATTCCAATAACTGTTTCTTCTGTTACAGTATCACCCACTTTCACGAACGGATCAGCTTCGGGAGAGGCTGCTGTATAAAAGGTCCCAACCATCGGAGAAGTGACCTCATGTCCCTCTTTTGTCTCTGGCTGGTTTGATTCACTCTCTTTTTGAGGTAGTTTTTCCTGTATTTGTGGTTCGAGCTGAGGAGCCATCGTTGCAACAGGGGGCGCATAAGGGATCGCCTCAAACTCACTTCCTCTTTCCAGCTCTAACTCAAAGCCATTCTTATCTTTAAGGGCAACTTTTGTCATTCCCTTATCTTCCATCGCGGCCATGAGTTCTTTAATTTTTTCTAAATCCACTCTCTATCTCCTAAATTCTCTGTACATACTCTCCAAGATGGGTATCAACCTTAATAATATCACCCACTTCAATAAACAGAGGTACTTCCACCTTAGCTCCTGTTTCCAAAATCGCAATTTTACTTGCTGAAGAGACAGAAACTTTTGATTTAATATCTTCTAGCTTAACAATCATAAGCTCTAAAAATTGGGGAAGTTCTATCGAGAAAATTGTTTCTCCATAAAACATGGCTTTAATTTGAATCCCCTCTTTCAAATAGTTGACTTTATCACCTACAACATCGGCTGAAACAAGGACTTCATCTAACTCATCTATATCAAGGAAAAGGTAATCTTTTCCTTCTAAATAAAGGAACTCTAAGCGTCTTTCACTTAAAGTCACCTCTTCAATCGCTTGATCTAGTTTAAAGTTTTTCTCAATCACCTCATCAGACATGAGGTTCTTCAGCTTCGTCTTAATAAAGGGAACTCCCTTAGCGACTGTTACTTTAACACTCGTCTCAACTCGATAGATTTTTCCATCGAGAGAGAGGGTTGTTCCGGGTGAAATTTGATTGCTTGTTGTTACCATGTATTGTTAACCAACTATTTTAAAAGTTTCCAAAAGGGCTTTCAACTCTTTTAGATATAAAATGGTATAATCGACGTCCTTTTTAAATCCAGTATTACCTAAGCCCCTTCCCCATTTGAGTTGAACAGTTTTGTACCCAAGTTCTTTAGCAGGAGTAAGATCAAGAGAAATTCTATCTCCACAAACTAAAGCATTTAATGGAGAAATTCCCATTTCTTCACTCACTTTTTGGTAGATCTTTTTTTTATCTCCATCTGTACAAAAATAAAGTTTAGTAAAAAATTGAGTTGAAATTCCCGCACGCTTCATCTTTTCCCTCTGAATTTTCTCTTTTCCCTTTGTCACTAAAACGAGAGGATGGCTTACAGAAAGCTCTTCTAAAACTTCTATTGCATCTTCAACAGGTTGGATCGGAGCATTGAATATCGGGCTTTCATAAACAGCTTTTAGTGCCACATCCAAACATTGAGCAGGAGCTTGATTAATCTCTAAGAACTCTCGAATCGCTTCTCCTGAACTCACGTGAAATGTATTGAGCCTTAAAAGCTCATCATAAGAACGGTTGAAATTTGCCATTGAGAGACCGACACTCTCCATTGCTAGGAGAGCATTTTTTAAGACACCTGGCAATATCGAGCCACTCGTGTCAATAAGAGTATCGTCCAAATCAAAGATGATCAACAATTTTCATTATCTCTTTTGTTACTTGTGTTGAATTATGACGAATCAAGCTTCGAGTCATTAACGTATCCCCTTTACGGCTTTGAGAAAGCTCTCCAAGAAGAGGTGCTGAAATCACCCGGGACCCACTCATATCATTTTCTACCAACTCACCTTCTTCAGAATATTTTTCAATCAGTTCCTGATCAGGTATCTGGCTGTTTACTAGGACATGGTCAAAAATATCGTCTCCTAAATAGGTCACGATTTCATTTAAATAATCACTGACCTTATAGCCCGTTGTTTGCCCCTTTCGGTTCATTAGGTTTGCAATGAAAACTTTTTTCGCATGGGATTCTCTGAGCGCTTGACTAACTCCACCTACGAGGAGGTTAGGAATGATCGAGGTGTGGAGTCCTCCTGGACCTAAGATAATAAGGTCGGCATTCCGAATTTCACTAATGGCATGGGGATTAGATTCCGGAAACGGTTCAAGGTAAATTTTGTTATACCCTCTATCAATTTCATGTGAGAGATAGATTTCTTTTTCCCCTTCTAAGATTTTCCGATTCTTAAGAATCATCTTTAAGCGGACTTGATGTGTTGTGACAGGAATGACCTTTCCCTTAATAAAGAGAATACGTCCCATTTCTTCAACAGCGCGCTCAAAACTTCCGGTAACCTTTTCTAGAGCTGAAAGGAGGAGATTTCCTAAACTATGACCTCCTAGTCCTCCATTTTCAAAGCGATAGTTCATCACACTACGCATCAGCCTTGAAGAATCGGACAGGGCTACTAAACATTGTCGGACATCACCTGGCGGGAGAACTCCCAGTTCATCACGAAGAATGCCCGTACTTCCTCCATCATCTGCCATTGAAACAATTGCGCTAAGATCAACGTTGTGTTTTTTTAGGCCGCGAAGAACAGTGAAATTACCTGTTCCTCCACCCATAACAACAACCTTCTTCATCCACGGAGTCCTTTGATTTTTTCTTTCATCCCCTCTCCTTTAAAGAGGTAGGTTCCAGCAACAAGATGGTTGGCACCCGCTTTGATCACCTGAGGAGCCGTTTTATCGTCAATTCCTCCATCGACCTGAATATCAAAAGGGGGAAGCGTTTCTCCTTCTTTAGGGACTTTTCCTCCCTTGCGGACATTTAATTTATCGCAAAGACCGCGAGCAAATTCAATCTTATCTAAAACTTCGGGAATAAAGGCTTGTCCACCAAACCCTGGATGAACCGTCATCAAAAGCATTTTGTCACATTTATCAAGATACTTTGGGATCAGGCTTTCACTGGTTTCAGGACAAAAAGCAAGTCCTGCATGCACATTACATTTTCGAATATAGTTCAAGGTGTCTTCCACATCTTCTGTTGCTTCAACGTGAAACGTAATACAATCGGCACCGTTTTCTACTAGACGCTCGATATAGTCATAAGGATTGTAAACCATGATATGCACATCAAGGTAAAGATCAGTTGCTCGATTAACAGCTGCAAGACCTTTAGGACTTAGCGAAAGGTTAGGAACAAAATGGCCATCCATTATATCAAAATGGATCGCATCTGCTCCTGCTTGCTCTGCCCGTTTTGCTTCATCGGCCAAATGACCAAAGTCTGCTGCAAAAATCGAGGGCTCAATATAAATCTCATTATTCGTTGCCATATGGTTCCAATTATAAACGGAAGTCTCGAATATTATCAAACGGGGTTTTTATATGTGTTGGTTAAATTTTTTATTTTGAAACAAAACCTTTATAAACCCTCTCGTCATATTCAAGATCTAAAGAAATAAGAGGGGCTGAAAGTTCTTGAAACTTTTCTAGGGCATGACTGTCAGCCACAATATAACAATATCCATCCTCTTCTTTCGTCACAAAATCCTGCTGCGTCTGCATTTTCTCAAGAAGAAGCAAGAAGAAATTCTTTAGGATCAAGGGATCTAAAAGACTCCTCTTCTCTAATGGGAAAAGAGAGTGAAAAAAGTTCTCCAAAAGATGGTGGTGTTTCTTTCCAACCGAACCAAGAACCTGTTCTAATCCCTTAAAAACTTCATTTTGCTTAGAAATCATTCCGCCATTGTAATCTCGGATCTCTCCAAAAATTGCATGAAGTTTATGGAGAATACTCTGTCGGGCGCGGTAAAGATCAATTGAATGATCTTCTCGTAAAAACTCTTTTAAGGGTAGCTCTACTTTAAAAACAGCCGCTTCTTTTGGGTATTTTTTTCTCAGCACTCCAAGCTGTTTGATCCGATCAATTTTAGGCCGCAAACAAGAAGCTAAAAGAACATCTTCGAGAGGTGGCATTTTAGGAAGTAAAAGGCGTGCTAAAATAACGGTGAAAAAAAGCTTTGTTTCGGTTTGTTTCTCAAAAGAGAGAATCACCTGAGGAAGATCTCGTGCAAAGCGGAGCTCTTGACCCAAAGTGACAACATACTTGAGAATTTCTTCTTCATTGCGAGGCATGAAAAGGGTGCGTTGAAGATGTTCGATTTTTCCTTTAATCGCACGCATCAACCACCGCTTTAAATCAGCAACCTCTTCAACCTCAAACCCTCCCTCTTTTTCAATTTCCATTGTAATAAGATGGAGAGGTTTTTCTCCTTCTTTATCCAAATAATCACTCCCAACAACCAGCTCTGCATCTGGAATGATATTTTGGATGGCTTTTAGAAGGTGACCTTTCTTAAACAGTTCATTTTCTCTCAGCATATTCATTCCAATAACAACCTCCAACACCTCTTTATGGCCTAGAGGAAGGTTTAGACGGCGGCGCATGATTTTTACTTCAACATGACGCTGCTTGGGGGCTTTTTCAGATTTTAAGCCGATCCGCTTACGGGCTAAATAAAGCGCCATTAAGGTTTGAGCGATTTCTCGCACACTTCTTATGCGAAAGTATTGATCGGAAAAACTAAGAAAAAATTGTTGCATCTCTGAAAAAAGATCGTAGTCGAATGCTTTGGGAAAACGACGAATCATCCCTAAGATTTTGTCTTGGATTAAACCTCTTTTTTCATCCATGGAAAGAACTTTCATTTCTAAGATCCGCGCCGCATGATAGGGAGAACAAACGCCCAACTCTAGTTCATACAGAATCCTCTCAAAGTACCTATGAAGTTCAGGAGAAAACTTCTCAAAAGAAACCGTTGCTAAAAGAAGCGTTTTATTAAAACGATCAAGAGAAAAATGATCGGGAAAAGCATTCTTAAAAGGAATGTTTGTGACCATGTTTAAAATGAATTTCCGAATGAAGGGTCGATCCTCAGAAAGGAGACGGATCGTGAGCCCCGCTGAAGCATCAAGTTCTGCACAAGGCACACCCTTTTGTAAAAGATATTCCCCTTGTTCAGAAGTAATCCTCATAAATCGGCCCCTTTTTCAAGCCATCTGCATGAATCCATGTTCCTGCAAAACGCTCTCTATATTCCTTCTTAAAAGACTTTACGTGTAAAGGCATTCCGTTTTTTGATGCAAGTAAAATGGCTCTTTTATGAAGGACAAACTCTGAAAACGTTAAGGCCTCTTTAAACGAAAGTTCAGAGATAAGGGTTGCGTCAGAATCTTTTTTGGGATCGCTTGTATAGATCCCTTTTACATCTTTGTAAAACTCGACATTCTCAGCGCCAAGCGCCGCAGCAAGAGCCACTGCAGAGGTATCACTCCCACCGCGTCCCAGGGTTGTAATTTCTTTTTCACCGCTCACCCCTTGAAACCCCCCAACAATGACAACTTTTCCTTCCTCAAGATGTTTTTGAATCCGAATGGGGCGCACATCCTGAATAAAAGCTTCGTTATGGTGGTTACAGGTGATAATCCCCGATTGACTTCCCGTTAAACTAATCGCGGAGATCCTTCGCTCCTCTAAAGCCATGGCAAGAAGAGACATACTAATCCGCTCACCCACAGAAAGGAGCATATCCATTTCACGCTTTGAAGGCTCTTTAGCCACTTGATGCGCTAACGAAGTAAGGTCATCAGTGACATTCCCCATAGCGCTAACAACCACAATAAGGCGCCCTTTTTTCTCAGCAATAATATCTGCAACATTTCTAAAGTGCTCAGGAGTTTCTAAAGCAGCACCACCAAATTTCATCACTTTCATAAGAACCATACTAGACCTTTGAAACGTTTGAAATCTATGAAAAAACCCCTCGGCTTACAACCGAGGGGTTCTGAAATACTATTGCTTAAGCAAGCGCTCTATTGCAATCTATCTTAGACATAAAGCATGAAGACGCCCATATCGTCAGCTTTGCTCCAAACCTCAGGATTATGCTCTTTTCCTTTTAAATCGGCTACGTTAGCAACTCCTGGGTTTTCTATTAGTCTTAGAGTAGACTTAGACTGATTGACAACGTCATTTGCAGTTCCTGAATCAGCTAAAATTCTTTTAAACGCTGATTCCGAAATATACTCATGGAAATCAGTGGTCCCTACAACGCGGTCACCTTTTTCAGCTTCAAAGACACGAAGTGAAAATAAATTACCTAAAACCTTATGATGATCTCCTCGTTCCGTAACTTTTTGCACTCTTCCATCTTTTTTTACGAGCCAAAGAGTGGAATCTCCTGCATCAACAGTAATGACAACTCTTTTACCATTTACCTTAGCAACAATAGCCATATGAAACGATCCAGAACATTTCATAGGACCTAAGTCACGCTCAGCAATATTTTTCAACGCTTGGTTTAAAGCCACTCCAAGTGCTTGCACAGAGGAGAAATCTTTGTTTGCAAAATTACCCTCAATTTCGGCACGTATCATTTGTTGGGCTCTATCCATATCGGAGTATTTAGTTACATTTTCAAAACCATCAGGTTTAGCATGCCCAGTATGGTCCATGACAAATCCATAAGAAAGTTTAGAAGAGCTTTGTGCATAAGCTCGATCAATAATCCCTTTTCCCTGCTCTAACTGACTTTCCCAATTTTCGCCTCTTATCGTCTTATGATAAGTCATCCCTATTGCCGAGTTTGCATGAGCTACCTTGGCACCGAGAGATTTGATCCCACTAATCGCAGGTAGGACGAGTGTCCCTGTTGCTAGTCCTAAGAACATAATCCTTAGTACTACAAGAGCGCCCTGCCCCACATTTCCCGTTCTGTTAGCAAGGTTAAACATATCAATGGCTTCGTTCCATTGCTCTGTGAAATAGGAGCTTCTTCCCATTCTAACAGGACTCCTAGAGTCTGAAACCTCTGCTGAAATATTTCTAAATGGTTTATCTTCCTGAACTACAGGAATTTGTGAATTAACTTGGCCATGGATAGCTGATGTTTGTTCCATGATGTCCTCCCTTCTTTATAATATTCTAAATATTATAGCATAAATCATAATTATTTTAAATTATAACCAACAAAAAATAAAACATAAATATCTAAATATTAAACATTTAAAATTAATAAAAACCTAAATATTTGATAATTAACGATTAAAATCTTAGAGATATCATTCTGATAGGTTTCATTTGATCAGTCAAATGAGATTGAAAACTCAGCCAGGATTAAAGAGGTTATTTGATTTTTGCTGTTTTAGAGCCACTTTAATTCAAGCTCAGTTCATAGGCTCACCGTTATAGAGGTTGCTTTTATTACGAATTATTTGTTAAGCTGTCCGCTTAAACAGGTCGCTCCTGCCATGAAATATTTTGGCATAAGCGAAAAACATTATTAACCCACGGAGAAACCCTACAAATGTCTAAAGAACTCGAGTACGACTGGAACGAAAGCAAGATCATCGACGATGTCGATTTTCAAGATGAAGATGCAAAGCTATTTGAGCAGCTACTAAACAATAAAGAAAAAACTGGAGAAGATGGAACCATCTCCTCTATGGAAGTAGGGCAAATCCTTAAGGGAACGATTGTAGAACTGACTCCTGACTTCGTCGTTGTCGATGTCGGTCTTAAATCTGAAGGACTCATCCCCGTTAATGAATTCAACGATCCTAATGAACTCCAGCTTGGCAATGAGATTGAAGTTTATCTTGACCGTACTGAAGGCGAAGATGGTCAAATTGTTCTTTCAAGAGAAAAAGCACGCCGCCAAAGACAATGGGAACATATCCTTGAACACTGCGAAGAAGGATCGATTGTTGAAGGAAAAGTTATCCGGAAGGTTAAGGGTGGCTTAATGGTAGACATCGGGATGGAAGCTTTCCTTCCTGGCTCTCAGATCGACAATAAACGGATCAAAAATCTCGATGAGTACGTCGATAAGAGTTATGACTTCAAAATCCTTAAAATCAACATTGAAAGAAAAAATATCGTTGTTTCGCGTCGCGAGCTTCTTGAAGAAGAACGTAGCTCTAAAAAAGCAGAACTTCTTGAAAGTATTGAAGAGGGAGAAGTCCGCAAAGGGATCGTTAAAAACATTACAGACTTTGGAGTCTTCCTTGACCTAGATGGTATTGATGGTCTTCTTCACATCACAGACATGACTTGGAAACGGATCAAGCATCCTTCAGAAATGGTTCAATTGAATGATGAACTTGAGGTGATGATCCTCCATATCGATAAAGATAAAGGACGTGTCGCTTTAGGACTGAAACAAAAAGAGAACAATCCATGGGAGGAAATTGAAGACCGTTATCCTCCAGGAACCAAAGTTAGTGGTAAAATCGTTAACCTTGTTCCTTATGGAGCCTTTATTGAAATCGAGCCTGGCATTGAAGGACTGATTCACGTTTCTGAAATGTCATGGGTCAAAAATGTCACTGACCCAAGCGAAATCGTTAATAAAGGCGATGAGTTAGAAGCGATTGTCCTTTCTGTTCAAAAAGATGAAGGGAAAATCTCCCTCGGTATCAAACAGACTGAAAAAAACCCTTGGGAAGATGTTGATGCGAAGTACCCTGTAGGAAGTACTGTTAAAGCTGAAATCCGCAACTTAACAAACTATGGTGCTTTTGTTGAACTAGAGCCAGGGATTGATGGTCTAATCCATATCTCTGATTTAAGTTGGATTAAAAAAGTTTCCCATCCTTCTGAAGTTCTCAAGAAAGGCGATGTCGTTGAAGCAATCATCCTTTCTGTAGACCAAGAAAGTAAAAAAATTACTCTCGGCGTCAAGCAACTCGGAAGTAACCCTTGGGAATCCATTGAAAAAACACTTCCTGTTGGAACTGTTGTCAAAGGATCAGTCACAAAAATCACAGCTTTTGGAGCTTTTATCGAGCTTGAAAATGGCATTGAAGGTTTAGTCCATGTGACAGAACTTTCTGACCAAGCTTTTGGAAAAGTAGAAGAAGTCGTTGCTGTCGGCGATGAAGTCACAGCTAAGGTGATTAAACTCGATCCAGAACACAAAAAAATCTCTCTCTCTATTAAAGACTATCTAGTAGAGACAAACCAAGAGAACCGTGATGATATCGTTGTTTCCAAAAAGCAGGAAGACGATGAAGAAGAAGATAAAGAATAAGGAGTGGGATACACACCCATGAAACAAAAGTTGGAAATTTGTCAAGGAGATCCTCAAAATTCTGGTTCGGAGCGAGTGACCATTGCCGAGAGGCAAGGCGCGAGTGAGAACATGAATTTTGAGGTTTACATCGACGCAGACAAAAGTCAACTTTTGAATCATGGTGTGTATAGTATTCCCCTCCTTTAACATTAACGTGTGAAAGGCAATGAATAAAGATCTAATCGCAATATTTGAATATCTCGAAAGAGAAAAAGGGATTAAAAGAGAAACGATCATTAATGCTATCGAAGAATCCCTTCAAGTCGCTGCCCGCAAAAGTTTAAAAGGTGTAGGACTTGTCTCGGTTACAGTTGATCCCAAATCGGGAACCATTGATGTAACTGCTGAAAAAGAGATTGTTGAAAATATTGAATATCCTGAAGAAGAAATTACTCTTGAAGAAGCGCGCGAACTAGATCCTAACTGTGAAATGGGAGACTTTGTCCAAGTCCCCATCCCACCAATTGATTTAGGACGGATTGCTGCTCAAACAGCCCGTCAAGTGATTTCACAAAAGTTAAGAAGTGCTGAACGGGATGTGATCTATGAAGAATATAGACACCGCCTTCACGAAATTATCTCCGGGACAGTCAAGCGTGTTGTTAAAGGGGCAACCCTTATCGTTGACTTAGGAAAAGTAGAAGCTATCCTTCCAGAACGCTTTTATCCTAAAACAGAAAAATATCATGTGGGCGATCGGATCCAAGCCCTTTTATGGGAAGTCCGTGATACTGAAAATGGTGGTGCTGAAGTTGTCTTAAGCCGTAGCCACCCTGAAATGGTTGAAGAACTCTTTAAACAAGAAGTTCCTGAGCTAAATGACGATACAGTTGGGATAAAGAAGATCGTTCGCGAAGCAGGTTATCGTACCAAAATCGCTGTTTATTCTAATGATCCTAAGGTAGATCCTTTAGGGGCCTGCGTCGGTGTGCGTGGAACAAGAGTAAAAAACATTATCCGTGAACTTAACAATGAAAAAATAGACATTGTCATCTATACGGAAGATCAAGTTCAGCTTCTCTATAGTCTCCTTCACCCGATTGAGCCAAAGAAACTCACCTTTGATCAAGAAAACAACACCATCCACCTGATTGTAGAAGATGAAGACTACCCGATCGTTATCGGTAAACGGGGAATGAATGCCCGTTTAAACGCTGAGCTTATTGGTGCTGAACTTGACGTGAAGAAAATGAGCGAGTACCAAACAGAACTTTCATTTGAAAGACAACAGATTCAACTCGAAGAGAGCCCCGAGCTCGATGTCGAAATTGACACGATCGAAGGAATGAATCAATTTGTTATCGAGTCCTTAAAAGAAGCTGGATTCGATACTCCACGCAAAATTCTTAATAAGTCATCGAAAGAACTTTCGAAAGAAACAGGAATTAGCGTTGAAATGGCAGATGATCTAATGGAGAAGCTGCGAAAAATAAGGACATAAAACCTTGGCTAAAAGCTTAAAACTTAAAGTTAAAAATGCTCAACTTGCTGAAGCGATCAAGCTAAATAAGGCAAAGAAAGAAGAAAAGGAGGAAAAAGAAGCCTCCAAAAAGAAAGCTCCTGCAAAAGCAAAAGCTGAAAAAGCTGCTACTCCTAAAGAAGCTCCCTCTAAAGAAAATGCAGCTCCTAAAGCAAAGCCTGCCGTTAAAGCAAAAAAAGAACCTTCGCCTGCTGCTGCTCGGAAAGAAGAGGAAAAAGCTCCAACTCCTTCTAAACCTACTCCTAAAAAAGTTGAAAAAGCTCCGATTCCAAAGTCTAAGACGATTGAACCCAAAAAAGAGAAAAAAACAGAAGCTGAACAGAAGTCTGTGGGAGCCCTTAAGAAACGTGAAAAAGAACGTCCTGAACCCGAGCCTAAAGAAGAAAAAGGGTTTAAAGCAAACTTTGGTCGAAACGCTCGAGGTGTTCAAAAAAGACAAGATACTCGTTTTGATGCCCGCGATAGACAAGGACTCCGCGTAGGAGAAGAAAGAGTTTGGCGTCGCCGCCCGCGACGTTATCGCCCTAAGCGTGACGAATCAGAAATTATTCGCCCTAAAGAATTATCGGTACGCATTCCTATTACTGTGAAAGATCTAGCGCAAGGAATGAAGCTCAAGGCCTCTGAACTGATTTCTAAACTCTTTTTACAAGGCGTTGCGATTACTATTAATGATTACTTAGAAGATGAAACAACCATCCAACTTCTTGGACATGAGTTTGGTTGTGAAATCACGATTGATACTTCTGAAGAAGAAAGACTAAGAATTACTGACGAATCGATTCAGGAAGAAATCGCTAAAACTGACTCTGAGAAATTAGAAGGGCGTGCACCGATTGTCGCCTTTATGGGACATGTTGATCATGGTAAAACAAGTCTGATCGATGCCATTCGAAAAAGTAATATTGCAAGTGGTGAAGCAGGTGCAATTACACAACATATTGGAGCATTTAAATGTCACCGCGAACATGGAGACATTACGATCCTAGATACTCCCGGTCATGAAGCCTTTACTCTCATGAGGCAACGAGGAACAGCTGTTACAGATGTGATTGTCCTTGTGGTAGCTGGTGATGAAGGGATCATGCCTCAAACAATAGAAGCGATTAATCTCGCAAAAAATTCAGAAGTTCCCATGGTTGTTGCTCTCAACAAATGCGACAAACCAGGATTTAATGCAGATAATGTATACCGACAATTAGCTGATCATGAACTCCTTCCTGAGGCTTGGGGAGGAACAGTGATTACAGTCAATTGTTCTGCAGAATCAGGCGAAGGAATTACGACTCTTCTAGAAATGCTTGCTCTCCAATCTGAAATTCTAGAATTGAAGGCAAATCCAGACACACGCGCTAGGGGAACGGTGATTGAATCACAAATGCATAAAGGGTTTGGATCTGTAGCAACAGTTCTTGTTCAGAATGGAACCTTAAAGCTTGGAGATGCTCTAGTCTTTGAAGATCTCTATGCCCGCGTTAAAACAATGCACGACGAACATGGTAAAACAGTCAATATCGCTGGACCTGCAACTCCAGTGAAAATTACTGGTCTTTCAGGTGTCCCAACTGCTGGTTCTGAATTTATTGTTGTCGATAATGAAAAAGAAGCACGTAAACTTGCAGAAGAGCGCGCTTCAGGTGAAAAGCATAAGAAACTTCAAAGAGGTCGAGGTGAGCTTGAAAGCTACATGACCCGCCACCAAGAACTTGAGGTTAAAAAAGTTGTTCCGTTGATCCTCCGTGCAGATGTTCAAGGCTCTGTTGAAGCGATTAAAAACTCTCTGCTTGGGATTAAATCAAAGAAAGTCGAACTCAACTTCATCCACGAAGGTGTAGGTGAAATCTCCGAATCAGACGTTGAACTAGCCGCTGCTTCTAATGCTGTCATTATTGGTTTCCATACGCAAGTCGAAAGCCATGCGGAAGATCTAATCAAACGGAACAAAGTCATCATCAAAAAGCGGGATATCATCTACCAGATTATAGACGACGTGAAAGGACTGATGCTTGACTCTCTCGATAAAGTGCGTCAAGAAACTGAGAAAGGAACAGCCGAAGTCAAACAAGTCTTTAAATCTTCACAACTCGGTTCGATTGCAGGTTGTATCATTTCTGATGGAACAATCAAGCGCGACTACTATGCTAAGGTGGTTCGTGATGGTGAAATCATTCATGAAGGCGATATTTCCTCCTTAAAACGAGTAAAAGAAGATGTGAAAGAAGTCAATAAAGGTCTTGAATGTGGAATTCTCCTTCACCGTTTTTCAGATTATCAAGAAGGAGACCTAATTAAAGGCTTCGAAATCACCTACGTTTCTCAGGAGTTATGACAAAAAGAACGGAACGTCTTAACTCTCTCTTGAAAGAGGTCCTTAGTGAAGTGATTCGGAAAGATGTAAGGAATCCCAATGTCGCCGAATTTACAACGGTGACAGCTGTTGATATTTCAAAAGACCTTCATCACGCTAAAGTTTATATCAGTGTCATTGGAACAGACACCGAACGGAAACAAACAGTAGAAGCATTAGAATCTGCTGCAGGGTTTATTGGTGTCCTTGCTTCTAAAAAAGTTGTAATGCGCCACTTTCCAACGCTCACTTTTCGCCTAGATACTTCCGTTGATAAGCAAATGAAAATCGATTCCCTCTTAAAAAAGATTCACGAAGAAGAGGAGTCCCGACGTCATCATGAGTGACCCAAAGGCCGAGGGAATTCTCCTCGTCGATAAAGAAAAGGGACGAACCGCTTTCTACCTCGTTAAGATCCTAAGGAAAATTTCAGGAATCAAAAAAATTGGACATGCTGGGATCCTTGATCCCTTTGCAACAGGGGTAATGGTTATGCTCATCGGTCGCCCTTATACCAAGATTTCCGATCGATTTCTTAATGATAATAAAGAGTATATCGCAACCATTCGGCTTGGTGAAGTAACAGATACTTTTGATTGTGATGGACAAATCACCCAAACAAGCTCCGCGATTCCCTCTCTCCAGGACATTGAAACGGTTGTCTCTGAATTTCAAGGAACAATCGATCAAGTCCCCCCAATGTTTTCCGCAAAGAAAGTCGGAGGACAAAAGCTCTATCTTTTAGCACGGAAAGGGATCGAAATTGAACGAAAGCCTGTAAAGGTAAATCTTGAAACAACAATTCTTAATTATTCTTACCCTGAACTCAAAATTAAAGTTGCTTGCTCAAAAGGAACTTATATCCGCTGCATAGCCAACGAGATCGGTGAAAAACTCGGAGCTTTTGGCCACCTCATTAACCTTCAAAGAACACAAAGTGGACCCTATCAGCTGAAAGATTGCATTGACGCAAAATCCCTTGCTGACCCATCCTTTTCGTATATCCCTTACCTAAGGAAGACGGTATGAAGGTTGTAAACTCTATTCTTGATATTCCTCATTTTGAAGAGCCTGTCACATTGACAATTGGCGTTTATGATGGCCTCCATTTAGGGCATCAAGCAATTTTAAAGCAGCTCCATAAAGAGTCAAAGAAGGGAGGAAAGCAGGTTGTTCTAACCTTTTCAAATCACCCCTCGACCTATCTCAGACCTAATTCCCCTGCTCCCCTTCTAATCCCCTTGAACCAGCGTCTAAAACTTCTTGAAGAACAAGGTATTGACCTTGTGATTGCTCTTCCCTTTGATACTGAATTTGCAAACCAAACCTATCAAGATTTTTTTCAATCCCTTTGTAAAAAGCTTCCTATTAAACACCTTATCGTTGGAGATGATGCTCGATTTGGAAAAGGACGGGAAGGAGGCCCTCATGAGATCGAAGCTCTTGGTCTTTTTCAGACAACCTATCTTCCAAAAGAAACCCATCACAAAGAACTGATCTCTAGTGGAAACATTCGCTCTTATTTAGAAAAGGGAGACCTAAAAAAGGTTAAGAAACTGCTCGGCCGCCCCTATTCTCTCCGCCTTCCTTTTGATGTTCTCAATGTCATCCGCGAAGATGATATTCAATACAAGTGGGTAACGGGTGCTGAGAAACTGTGTCTACTTCCCTCAGCAGTTTATGCTGTAGACCTTCAGACAGAAGGAAAAAAGATTCCAGCAATTGCTTTTTATCGAGGGTCTCATTCGATTAACAATGAAACAGAACTTTCTCTCACACTGATCTTTGAAAAAGAGCTTCCTCCTGCAGATGAAATTGAAATGACCTTTGTCTCTTATCTCCATGATGAACTGGATAGTGAAACGGTCACACCATCAAGAGCAAACCTTTTAGAAACCTTAAAACCTGAATTTTTTCCCTTATGAAACTATCCAGAATTAAAGATATTTTTTTATTCCACATTTTTTGTCATCTTTTTCAGATTCTTTTTGATCACATTGTCCATGAGGCAAGGGCTCAAAAAGAATCTGAAAAATCTGTTCAAAAACTGACGAAATCAAATAAATCCTTTAACTTCGGGATAGTTTCATGAGTACACTTTCCTGCGGTATTGTCGGACTTCCCAATGTTGGTAAATCGACCCTTTTCAATGCACTTTTAAAAAAAGTTCAAGCCGGTGCAGCCAACTTTCCCTTCTGCACCATCGAACCAAATGTTGGAATTGTGGATGTTCCTGATGAGCGCCTTCAGGTCCTTTCTGATCTTTCCAAAAGTAAAAAACTCCTTCCTGCAACAATGACTTTTGTCGATATCGCCGGTCTTGTTAAAGGGGCTTCAACAGGCGAAGGCCTAGGAAATAAATTTCTAGCAAATATCCGTGAAACCGATGCCATTGTCCACGTTGTTCGCTGCTTTGAAAACGATGAAGTGATTCATGTTGAAGGAAAGGTTGACCCCATTGCTGATATCGAAGTGATCAATCTTGAACTTATTCTCGCCGACCTCCAAATGACGGAAAATAGCCTCCAAAAAATTGAAAGACAAGCAAAAGGGAATAAAGAACTGGTTCCCACTCTCAATGCTCTTAAAAAAGTCCAGGCTCATCTTAATGAGAATCATCCTGTCCGCTCTTTTACACTTACTAAAGAAGAAGAAGAAGCATTGAAACCGTATCACTTTATCACTGCAAAAAAAGTGATTTATGCCGCTAACCTTTCTGAAGAAGATATTCTTTCTCTCGATAATCCTCACTTTAAAGCTGTTCAAAACTACGCTAATGAAGAAAAAAGCCTGGTGATCCCCTTCTGTGCAAAACTCGAAGAAGAACTTGCTCAACTTTCTGAAGAGGAAGCCCAAGAATACCTGATGACACTTGGACTCAAAGAACCTGGTCTCGATCGTTTAATCAAGATTTCCTATGAAACTCTCGATTTAATTACCTTCTTAACAACCGGCGAGCAAGAAACACGCGCCTGGACGATCCCCGCCGGAGCAACAGCGCCAGAAGCTGCAGGAAAGATTCATACCGATCTCCAAAAAGGGTTTATTCGTGCTGAAGTTGTCACTTTTGATGACATGGTTAAGTATGAAGGACGCGTTGGTGCAAAAGAAGCCGGTAAAGCCCGTTCGGAAGGAAAAGAATACATCGTTCAAGACGGTGATGTGATTCTCTTTTTCCACAATTAGTCCTTCACCACTCCAAGTACACCATGAGCTAAGAGGAAGTACCTAATCACATCATCAGATATCTTATCCTCTTCATCTAAGTATAAACATGAATTATAGCCTTTTTGCTCTTGTATCCATTCCGTGAATTTATGACTATTGATTCGACCCTTATTAATAGCTGCTCTGACCCAGCCTATAATCTTCTCTTCCGTATAATCTTCTTGATAGAACCATCGATTGACTGCCCGAACAATTGGAAATCGTAGGTATCTTTCAAGCGTTATGCTCAGTTTAAAAAGGGTTCGATCAGCAATAGCAGCATCTATATTGAGCCCCAAAGGCACCCCAAATAGATATAAGAAACGATTAAATTCATGTGGTGTTTCCTCTCCCTCTATTTGAGAGGAAACACTGTTTAAAAAACGACCGAAAATCCTTGTTAATTGGTGGTAACATTTCTTATAAGTAACGATCAAATTGTTTTGTTTTTCCCTTAAAAGGTCATAAAGAGCGGACTTCAATTCTGGATCTTGTCGACGCGAAAATCCTTCCATGAGCTTCGGCAATTGTTGTAAACGGGCTAAACAGTAGTTTGCCCCATGGATTCCAATATTGATTAAGAATAATGCTCTCTGATCTTCACACCCATGCTGAGTTTTTTGATCAACCTCTTGTATCCAATCAAGGAGATAAGCAAGTTGCTTTTCCTCTATATTGAGATCATTTATAAAAGGTTTTCTAACTTCAATCGAAGGAATTGGAGAAGAAGGTTCATCGGTATAAGTGACCATAGATGCATATGCTCTTTCTAAACGATAAAGAAAGATCAGTGCTCCCTCCTTCATAAAATCAATTTCCCGTCCTTTTTTCTTATCTGTTGTCCATTCAGCACTCTTAAAATGATCATCAGTTAAAAGATTCCGCTCAATTTGTTTTTTGTAGGGTCCAAAATCAATAGTACCTAATTCAGATCTAAACCGATCGATGATTGATTTGAGCTTCTTCGGGTCAGTCTGATCTAAGGTTGATTGAAATTGAGAGTGTTTAAGATGGTGGGGATTAACCGCAGTTCTTACTTGTCCTATTGTTCTCAGAGATATCTCATCACCTTCTTCCTTGACTTCAGGACTAAATCGACCAAAACATAAATCTGAAATAGGTTGACACTCGAATTCGCTAAGTAATCCCAGTACTAATGAGAGGATTTGAATGGCCCTATCAATCCTAGTTGGTGAATACATCACTAGATTGATCCAAGATGAAATCCTAAGAACTTTGTTTGTGGTTTGACGGATAGCATAGGGAATGCTAATAGCATCATCTATGTATACAGCAACCAAATACCCCATAGAAGAACTAACAAAAAGGGAAGGACAACTTTTAATCGTGCTTAAAGTCACAATCGCAAAAGCAACCTTTATACACCTTCCAATATTGTAAGACAGAGTCTTTCCAATAAAATGGATGTTAGGATGTTTTTCTTTGGAAACAGCCTCGATTCCTAATCCAAAAATCAAGGGAGAAAAGCGGATAATAAGTAATACCGTTGGACTGACAGATGGAAGCGGATTCCATTTCCAATATTTAGAACAATGCGTCACTTGCGCAAAAAGAATCCCCAACAAGGCAACTTGCTCTAAAGCTGCAGCAATCGTATCTGTTCCCTGATGCCATTCACTCTCAGCATCTAGAACACGCTTCAATACGAACGCGTTGGCAAAACTTCCTGACAAACTATAAATCATGAACTCTAATCTCTCTACATTTGAAACAAACCGGTCAAGGGTAACAATATATTTATTTTCTTACTAGACTCAAAACCAAGTTTGACAAATGAATTTTTCTTCTGTTAAAGTTTTTCTTATATTTATAAGGTAAGAAGTATGTCTTGGAAAATCGTTTCGTTTTTTTTGTTTTTTGTTTACATCCCCTTTACTTTTTGCAAAGAAGTGAGGATTCTTTCTTTAGATGGAGGTGGTATTAGAGGGGTTGCGTCTCTTGAACTCTTGAAAAACTTAGAACAAGATACCGGTGTTTCTTTTCATGAAGAGTTTGATATCTTTGCGGGAACATCCACTGGCTCTATCATTGCCGTGACCCTTGCAATGGGAATTCCTATTCAGGAAATGATGACCAATTATATCCATTTGAGCTCTAAAGTTTTCGGAGATGAAAAAGCTTTTTCCCTTTTTTCTCCTAAATATGATCAACATACTTTGAAAAAAAATCTTCTAAAGATTTTTGAATCACATGGGTACTCCAAAGAAACAACACTTAGAGAACTACCGAAGAAGGTCTTGATTCCAACCGTTTGTTTAGATGATCCAGAGACACACCGTTGGTCCATGAAAGTGCTTGAAAATATTACAGACCAAGGAAAAGGAATTAGAGTGATTGATGCTGTCTTAGAATCAACAGCAGCACCGACCTACTTCCCATCTTACAAACATTCTGTCGATGGAGGATTAGCAGCCAATGACCCTTCTTTAACAGCTTATACTTATGCTTATCATTCTTACAATATTCAAGAAAATGGGGTTCTTCTTCTATCAATCGGAACAGGGTATACTGAAAGACATATCAAAGGCGAAGAGGATTGGGGCAGTGGAAAGTGGATCTCACCTGTTTCCATTTCAGGAAAACATGAGAATCCCCCTATTTTATCTATGATTTCTGATGTTGAAGGTCAAGTTCCTCAGCAGCTTCTTTCTGTTCTCATTCCCAATAGCTATAGAAAGATCAATTTTGTGTTGAAAAAAGCTATCGATCTTGATGACTATAAAGACATGAAAGAACTTATCAAAGAAGCAGATGCTTTTGTATCGAGTAACCCCGGGTTTTGGCAAGAAACGTGTTCCTGGCTTAAAAATTCGCTATGATGCTTGCTTCCCAAGGATTTTAGATAGCATCCCAGGAAAAAGAACGACATGAACTGGATAAAGGATCCACCAATAAATCCGCCCTAAAATTCCTTTGGGCCGAAACGTTGCTATCTGCTCAACAGAGTTTTGATGGACATGGAATTCAAGCCAAGCTTCTCCTGGCAGCTTCATTTCAGCATACAATTTAAGAACGCGATGCTCCTTATCTACTTGTAAAACACGCCAAAAGTCGATGGTATCTCCTGATTTCAAAACTTTGCGATGGGTCCGCCCTCGGCGAAGCCCCACTCCACCAATATAACGGTCAATCATTCCACGAAAACGCCACGCCCAATCCATAAAATAATAACCGTGAATGCCTCCAATAGCATAAATACGTTTGAAGACTTTATCGGGATTCCCTTCAAAAGATTTCGTGACTTTATATTGATAAGCACCATGTGTTGGAATTTTTAACATGTCATAATATCTGGGATCCATGCCACTACTTGTCCAAGAATCTCGCCAACTAGAGATTACAGTGTTTTCTTCAATTTGACTTAACGCTTTTTCAACAGCTTCTTTGTAAGGAAGACATTTTCTTGGAAGAGTTTTGTCAATCATGTGCTCTGTACAAACGGCATCGACTTTCATGCTATCTACCAAGTTACGAGCCAAGAAGTAATTTGTTGAAGTGATAAAAATCAACCAATAAGAAGAAAGCTTTGGCGTAAAAAAGGGAACAGTAATAATGATGCGGAAAAGTCCCCGAACCTTTGCATAACCCAAAAGCATCTCTTTATAAGTAAGAATATCAGGCCCCCCAACATCAAAGGTTTGTCCCACACACTCTTTTTTTCCTAAGGATTCACTCAAGTAGAAAAGAACATCACGAACAGCTAAAGGTTGGCAGCAACTTCTTACCCATTTAGGGGCGATCATGATCGGAAGCTTCTCGCTAAGGTCTCGAATAATTTCAAAGGAAGCACTTCCTGACCCAATAATGATTCCCGCTCGAAATACTGTAACAGGAACAGAACCTGTCTGAAGGATTTTTTCGACCTCTAAGCGAGAACTCAAGTGTTTGGACAGATTTTTGCTAGAAATCAAGCCCGTTAGATAGATCAGTTGCTTACAACTTGTCTTGCCCAGCGCTTTCACAAAGTTTTCAGCAGCTTTTCTATCCTTTTTTTCAAAGTCTTCTAAATTGTTTGACATCGAATGGACCAAATAGTACGCCGCATCGATATCTTTTGGCAGTTCGCCACCCTTTAAGAGATCTCCAGGAATGACCTTTACTTGGTTTCGGATTTTTTCTGGGACTAAAACACTTTCAGGAACACGAGCCAAAGCAATCACTTCATGCCCATTTTCAGCAAGGACTTGAAGTAAACGCGTTCCGATATAACCTGTAGCACCTGTGAGAAGAACTTTCATAATTAATCCTGATTCTCTATGCTTGGCTTTTTTTAATAAAGTGAAAATTATTCTCTATTTAAATGGCTGAAAAAACCGAAAAGGCGACTCCCAAGAAACTCCGCGATGCGAGGAAAAAAGGGCAGGTTGCTAAATCAAAAGATTTTCCTGCAGCATTTACTTTTGCCACCTCTTTTGCCCTTATTGTTGCCACTTCAGGTTTCTTCTTTAAAAATTTAGCGGGGTTCATGATCCAAGCCTTTGATGGAGTAAAAGAGGGAAGTCAAATCGAAGCGCACATTCCGATGTTTATGCGGTCTGCTTTTCAGGTTATTTTTAATACGTCCATGCCTTTTATGATTCTCATTTCTCTGATTGGTGTTATGGTTAACTTCTTGATTATTGGGCCACTATTTTCCGTGCAGGCGATGAAACCTGATATTAAAAAGCTGAACCCTATAACCAATTTGAAAGGAATTTTCAAGATTAAGACCTTTATTGAATTGGTCAAATCAATTCTTAAAATTACAGGAGCTGTTCTACTGATTTATTCAGTGGTATACAACAGTCTCCCTGAAATTATCGCAACGGCAGGAATGCCTGTTCTCGGTGCCGCCATTGTTTTCAGTGATTTCTTAATTCAAGTTGCCTTTCGGGTCGGAGTTTTCTTTTTAGCCATTGCTATTTTTGACCTCGTCTTCCAAAAACGAAACTTTGCTAAAGAAATGAAGATGGAAAAGTTTGAGGTTAAACAAGAGTATAAAGATACAGAAGGAAATCCTGAAATTAAAGGGAAACGACGGCAGACTGCACAAGAAATTGCCTATCAGGAAAGCCCAAGAGCTGCCAGAAATGCACGCGCGGTTATCACAAACCCGATTCATATTGCTGTTGCCCTCAGATATGATGAAGACGATGATCCGGCTCCTTTTATCTTAGTAATGGGGAAGGGAGTTGCTGCAGAAAACATCATAAAAATCGCGCAGGAAAATGATATCCCTATTATGAGACAGGTCGATTTAGCACAAGAACTGTACAATAAAGGAACAGAGGGGCAATATATACCTGAAGAGACCTATGAAGCAATCGCTGAGGTCTTGAAGTGGTTAGATACACTTGAAGCTACAGCAGAACCTGAATACAACGTAGATCTATTTAAATAGAAAAAGATGGAAATTAATACGATAATATACTTAAAGAAATTCAAAAGTTGGAGTATTTCCAAAGTTGGGGCTTCAGATTTAATCTCACCGAAACAGCGCCTATTCGAATGGATAGGTGCGATGCAGGAGGGGTTAAAGATGGAGATGCCAACGCAGGAAAAATCCACCTTTTGAGTTTATTTGAGTATTAATACCGATAGGATGATATGAAAAATCTCAGCAGCTACTTTGCAAGTTCAAAATTTTTAAGTCTACTCACCCGATCTAGTGATGTTATCCTTGCTGCTTTTGTCATTACAATTATTGGGATGATCATCATCCCTGTACCTCCCACTGTGATCGATATCATGATTGCAGTGAATATGAGTGTTTCCATCTGTCTCTTAATGGTTGCTCTCTATATTCAAAAAGCTGTTCACCTCTCTATCTTCCCTTCCATTCTTCTTGTCACAACTCTATTCCGATTGGGAATTGAAATCGCAGCGACAAGGCAAATTCTCCTTCATGCAGATGCAGGGCATATCATCCTTGCCTTTGGAAATTTTGTTGTAGGAGGAAACTTTATTGTTGGGGGCGTTATCTTCTTAATCATCACCATTGTGCAGTTTATCGTTGTCACAAAAGGTGCTGAGCGTGTTGCTGAAGTCGCCGCGCGCTTTACCTTGGATGCGATGCCTGGTAAACAAATGAGTATTGATGCCGACCTTCGAAGTGGAACTCTTGATGCAAATCAAGCACGCGAAATGCGCCTAGCTCTCCAGAAAGAAAGTCAACTTTATGGAGCCATGGATGGTGCGATGAAGTTCGTTAAGGGAGATGTCATCGCCGGTATCGTCATTGCTGTCATTAACATCGTTGGTGGTCTTGTTATCGGGATGTTGATTCATAATATGAGTGCTATGCAATCAGCGAAAATTTACTCGCTTTTATCAATTGGGGAAGGACTAGTCACGCAAATTCCCTCTCTCATGATCTCCCTTACAGCTGGTATTGTCACAACGCGGGTTTCTAGTGAGAAGAAAAATACCAACCTTGGTAAAGATATCTCCTCTCAAATCTTCAGCCACTCTAAAGGATTGATCCTTGCGTCTTGTGTCACCTTTGGACTCTCTTGGCTTAAAGGATTCCCCTCTTGGATCTTCTGGCTATTGACCCTCTTGTTTGCTGGAGTCGGAATTCGCAATCAGTTTAAACAAAAGAAACGTGCTGCAAAAGCTGCAGCAGGAACCATGGGATCTGCAAGTGTTGAAACAGATGTTGAAGGACATACTGTTGTCAGTGGTGGTCTCGATGATTATGCCCTTACCCTACCTGTCATTCTTGAGACAGGGAAAAACCTCACTGCTCTGATTAAAAAGGAAAAAACGGGAACAAACTTTATCGATGAAATGGTTCCAAAAATGCGGCATGCTCTCTATCAAGATCTAGGGATCCGCTTTCCAGGCATTCATGTTAGAACAGACTCAGATTCCTTAGAACCAAACGAATATTCGATATTCCTAAATGAAGTTCCCATTGTACGCGGACGGGTCATCGAAAACTCTGTCCTTACGAATGAAAGTGAGGAAACACTTAGACGCTACAACCTCCCCTTTACAACTTCAAAAAATATGATTGGAACGGCAGCTCTTTGGGTTGAAAACCGGTATGTTGAAGTCCTTAAAAAAGCAGGGATCAAATACTGGAAACCTCTTGATGTGATGATCCTTCACCTCTCTCAATTCTACAAACAGTATGCCTCTGAATTCCTTGGTATTCAAGAAGTGCGCGCTATCTTAGAGTTTGTGGAGAAATCATTCCCCGACCTCGTCAAAGAAGTCACCCGACTTGTTCCTCTTCAAAAACTCACTGAAATTTTCCGACGACTTGTTCAAGAACAAGTATCGATTAAAGACCTTCGTACTATCTTAGAATCCCTAAGTGAATGGGCTCAAACAGAAAAAGATACCGTTCTATTAACCGAATATGTCCGCTCTTCATTAAAACGGTACATCAGTTACAAATACTCTCTGGGACAAACAGTCCTTTCAGTCTATCTTCTCGATCCTGAAATCGAGGATATGATTCGAGGAGCGATTAAACAAACCTCTGCGGGATCTTACCTCGCTCTTGATCCCGACTCCGTTCAACTCATCTTGCATGCGATGCGTGGAGTCATTGTCCCCACACCTCCGGGTGGGCAACCTCCTGTCCTTCTCACAGCAATCGATGTGCGCCGCTTTGCACGCAAACTCATCGAAGGTGACTTCCCTGATCTTCCGGTGGTTTCTTATCAAGAAATCGTCCCTGAAGTGCGGATCCAACCTCTTGGCCGCATTCAATTGTCATAATTTTTTTAATTAAAAATTATTTAATAATTACATATTAAAACATTGATTTAAATTAACAAAAAAATTATATTCTAGCCCGTAAAAGACAAAAAGAGGGGAGCAAATGGAAAACATTTCTTTTAATGCGTCTTTAAGTTATTTCGCAACCACTTATGAGTCAGCAAGATGTGGAATATCCAAAACTGTAAATTCTTTGTTTGAATCATTTTCTTCATGGTGGATTCATACCACATGCACTCAAATCCCCGTCTATACCGATACTCAAATAAAAAATTGGCATCAGTTTCTCGAAGCCAACGAAGATCGAATGGATCAATCTGAATCGACCCCCAGAAAAGAGCTCCATAAAGAGAACCCTCATACCCAGACCTACCGACATAGCAATCCTCACGATACTTATTTTGATGTTACGATAGATGGAGAAGGTAAGGTCACTGAAGAAAACGTTTCTCAAGTCTATCGTGATTGCAAACATTTAGTCGTTGCCCAGCCTTTGATTCAAAGTGCGATTGAGTCCATGTTAAAAGAGCTGAAAAAGCCTGAAGGAACCTATCAAATCGGAGTATCACTCCTTCAACACCGCGCCTTTACCCAAACACAGGGAATGGATTGGCACTTTGATTTAAGCAGCCATGCAATGGTGGTTCTTCTCGATGATGCATCGAATTGGACTGGAGGAGATTTTCTCTTTCGCGTTGTCGGTCTTTTCTCTTCGCTTTTCCCTAAGCGGATGACACCGCAAAAAGGAATGGGAGTTCTTTTTTCAAACGAAGGAACACAACATAAAGTCGAACCCTTTTCGACAACTAAACCAAATACTAACCGAACGATTTTCACCGTTCACCTTAAGGGAGGAAATTTTTAAGATGGCACTAGCAGTAGAAACATCACCAAAGAGAACCACAGAACCATTACCAGAGGCTGAGCCCTCTGCAACAGGCTTTATCAATCGAACAGCCCAAACCTTCTTTAGCAAAGTTGAAGAGCAACGGTATGCAAAAGGACAAAACTTCTTTTACTTCACTCCAACCCTCCTTCCCCTATTCGGGATGCTTTATGGTGGAGCGCCTGAAGGAGTCAAAGAAGAGCTTCAAGGTTTTCTCCATGATGATGGGAGTTGTAATGTGCATGAAGCCTTTGGAAATTGGCTTAAGAAAGAATACCAAAGTCCTGAATTTTTTATTGCTCCGATCGCCTGGATCATTGAAGCAGTCAGAGCCCTTGCAACACGACTTTTTCCTCAGTATTTTCCTCCGACTTTTTCTTGGAAAACAGAAACAGACACCGGAATCCTCATTGGTCATAGAGAAGGAACAACGATTCCCCAAAAAACAAGTGAGGCTTTATCCCATTATTGTGAAAGCCCTGTGACTTTTACAACAAATCGAGAAGCAACTGAAAAATCCAATGCCTGGATCTCAGAAAGAACAGAAGGGGCCATAAAAGATCTCGTTCCCCACGTAGGTGAATCTGACCCTATTCAACTCCTGCTCTTAGCAGCCGCAAGTTTTAAAAGTAACTGGGTCTATCCCTTTGATGAGGGACGCACAGGTGAAAGTTGGTTTACAAATTCTGATGGTACAGAAGCTCGAAATGTCCCAACCATGCAATTATCAAACATAAATCAACTTCGAATCGCTTATGATCGAGATGAGCATAAATCTATAAAAATCCTAGAACTTCCAATGCATGGGGATCTCGCCATGTATGTCGTTATCGATCATAAAAAAGGTGCCCAAGTAAAGGAATATCTCGCTTCAGAAGATTTCCTTAATGTTTTAAATCGGGTCGATGGTAAAGATGATCCTTTCAAAAAAAGTCGTAGTTTAACAGTCCATCTTCCTAAAATTGATTTAAAAGATCGGGTCGACATTTTATCAGAGCTTTCTGACGATCCACTAATCCAAAGCATTAAAAGAGCGCGTTGGGATGGATCTCTTGTTGAAACATCAGACTCAGAACCTTCTAAAATCACTCAGATGGTCTCCCAAACCAACCTCTCACTCGATGAAACAGGGGTTAAGATTAAAGCTGCAAGCTTTACTTTTTGCGGGTTACAATCCTGCCCTCCGACTTTTTATGCGGACAGTCCCTTTGGTCTTGTCCTTTTTGATAAAAAGACAAAGACAATTTTAGGGATGGGGCAGATGAATCATTTCTCTCAAGAAGAGAAATAAATCTCCAAACAAAGCTTTCGCCTAATTTTATATTTTGAACCTACCGTCCAAGGTAGGTTCAAATTTCTCCTCTTTTAATATTGACGCTTCTTTGCTATAAAGAGAAATTATGCCACCACCCGATGACGTAACCAAAATCTCTGGAGTATCGCAAGATGCTCGTATTCATGACGCGCAGAAAGCGGAAGCGAAACAAAAACTCGCTCGAATGGATGCACGCCAGGTAGGAAGTCAAGCCAATATGGAAGAGGCTAGCGAGTTGATGTCTTTCAATCCGTTAGCGATGAAAAAAAAGTTCGAAACGCTTAATAAAAAAGCAGAAAAACCTCCTGAAGGGCAAAAAACTCTCAAGTCAGAAGAAGAAAAAGCTGCCGATGCTGGAGAAAGCTCCGCTGTTGAAGAAATTGCAGAAGATTACTACCAAAGAAATCCTGAGCTTCAAAAGAAAACACTGACAAATCTCCAGCAGGAGATGAAGCCAGATGATACCCATGAGCAAATCCTCGAAAAACTGCAAAAAACCTATACCGATAAAGCTCTAGCTGATGAAGCAATTGATTTCTTAATCGAAACAGCCGAGACCAAAGAAGAGCTTAAGCAGAAGTATATTCAGGCTAAAGAGACCTTTAATGCTCAATATGGTCGCGAGATCCAGGCAGGGAGAAATATTGGTGCTCAAGCGCGGGCCTTTTCTGAGAAGGGATTAGGAAGTCCTACAGCTCTGCGTGACCTCTACCGCGAAATTACTGGGAATCCTCGTTCTCCCCATAAACTCTTTGAAGAACTGGTCGAGAAGTTTAAGTTCTCCGACATGAAAAATATCATCGACTTCATCCTGCATTCGTTGGGAACCGATATGAAAGCGAAAGGGCCCTCGATTTCTAAAGCAGAGCTCCAACGTCTTTTTGGGGAAGCACGCAATATGCAAGCCATCCTAGGGGTTTTCCGCTTCTTTTTTGGCCGAATGAAGATGATCAAAAGGCAGTTTGATCGGTTTGATCTTTCAATGCCCAGCCGGATTAATTTTGAAGCTTTAGCACGTCTTTTAATGAAATTGATCGAAGAGCGCTACCCTACTCCTGATAAGATCTTAAAACAGGCCTTCACCTTAGGGATTGCTGAAGAACTCGCTGCCCAAGTGATTATCTATACGCAATACCGCGATGCCATGCGCCATATTTCTCCGAAACTTTTTAAGTCCGAACGACACCGCCAAGAAATTCTGATGGCTCTTATGGAAACGCTCAGTGACTTAGAAGATGAGCTGAATGAAGACGAGGATGAAGATGAGGAGTAGAATTTAATGGATAAATTTCAGGAACTCCTTTGGGACCTTGGTGAGCTCATCGAACTCCCCCTCCATATCGATAAAAACCACGCCTGTAACCTCCTTTTAGATGAAAATCTTGAAGTTCAAATGCAAATGGATAAGCATGGGGAAAACTTACTCATCTGTGCTTTTCTCGGTGACATTCCTCCGGGACGGTTTAGAGAAAACGTTTTAAAAGATGCCCTAAAAGTGAATGGACAGTATCACCCTTTCGGTTCTTTGGCCTTTTACGAAAAGAAGAATATGTTGATTCTGCACCAATTCCTCCCTGCAGAAAAATTAAATGGGGAGAAACTAGCGGAGCATCTAGAAATCTTTATTGAAGAAGCTGAAGAATGGAGACGTGCTCTTGCAAGTGGAGCGACTGCTCCCATCAAGTATCATAGCGTTGAATCGAAACCCCCACCCTTTATGAGATGAATCTGCTCGAAACAAAAGCCGGCAAAGGGTGGAAAAAAGTTGGAATCAAGCACCACCATGGAATCCAGGTCCCTCTCCTTTCCCTTTGGACCAGCCAAAGCTGCGGAAATGGAGAAATCCTTGATCTTATTCCTTTGATCGATTTTCTTGCAGATGTCGGAATGGATGTCCTTCAACTCCTTCCTCTCAATGATTCTGGTGCAGATCCCAGCCCCTACAATGCTTTGTCTTCTACTGCTATTCATCCTATTTATCTCAGTCTCCATGCTCTTCCTTATTTAAGTTCGCCTCTCCCCGCTTTTAATATTGAAACAAAGCATCTTCCTTATGCAGCCATTTTAGGGCAGAAACTCGACTTCCTTAAGGACTATGTCGCTAAAGTTGGGGATCGAATCCGCTCTGAAGAAGGGTATCACGCTTTTATCAAAACAAGTCCTCACCTGCATGATTATGCTTTGTATAAGGTTTTGAAGGAGAAAAACAAAAGTCACATTTGGGAAAGTTGGCCTAAAGAATTTCGAAATATTTCAAAGCAGGAACGTCGGATGTTTGGAGAGAAGTTCGAAAAGGATCTTTCCCATCATCTTATCATTCAGTATCTATGCCACCTCCAATTAGAAAAGGTCAAAAAACATGCTGAAAAAAAGGGAGTTTTCCTTAAGGGGGATATCCCGATTCTTGTGAGCCCCGATAGTGCAGATGTTTGGGCGCACCAAGAGTTTTTCGATCTTGATTTAAGGGCTGGAAGTCCTCCAAATGCTTTTGATCCACAAGGCCAACTTTGGAAATTCCCTCTTTATAAGTGGAATATTATGGAGGAGAATCATTTTGAATGGTGGCGTAAACGGATTGAGGTTGCCGCAAAGTATTTCCACCTTTACCGGATCGACCATATTTTAGGTTTTTTTCGCATGTGGGCCATTCCAAAAGGAGAAACTCCCGCCGAAGGACTCTTTGTTCCGAATGATCCTTCTATTATGGAGGTCCAAGGAAGAAAACTATTGGAAACACTCCTCTCTTTTTCTGACATGCTTCCTCTTGGAGAGGATTTAGGAGATCCTCCTCCTTTTGTTCGAACAACCATGCAAGAACTAGGAATCCCTGGAACAAAAATTTTTCGTCGTTATCGGAGGTGGAAAACCGATCGCTCTTTTGTTCCTTATGCCGATTACACTCCAGCAAGCATCTCTTGCGTTTCTACACATGATATTGAAACAGTCACTCTATGGTGGCAACGATTCCCTGAAGAAGCAAAAGACTATGCCTCTTTTAAGGGTTGGTCCTATGAAAAAGATCTTTCTCAAAAAAATCTGAAAGACATTCTTTATGACAACCATCACTCTGGGAGCCTTTTCCATGTGAATCTTTTGCAAGAATATTTAGCCCTTGTCCCAGAACTTACTTGGGAAAATCCTGAAGATGAATTGATCAATATCCCAGGAACTGAAAATTCCTTTAACTGGACCTATCGCTACCGCTTTCCTTTGGAAACATTAGTAAAATCGAAAGCACTCAAAGAAGAAATCCAAGCGATTCTTGCTTAGCTCACATCCATATGATACCCTTAGGTTCATGAAGACTCTCCTATTATTCATCCTTCCAACACTTTTTTTAACAGCAGAGATTTCTGATGAGCGCCTCACAACTCTTTATCGGAGTTTAAATCCTGAATCGATCTCAGAGCTTTTTGCCTTCTACCACCTTTATCCCCGTACTAAACAGGGGCAAGAAGCCCTTTCAGATGCATGGGAACTCATGCATAAACACCGGACAGAAAGACACCTCTTAAAAGAAAACCTCGTCCTTCCTGCAATGGAAATTGATTCGATTATCTCTTTGGTCAATAAGCAACCTTTTGAAACAGATGTTGTGCTTTCAGAGCAGCAGCTTGAAAGGATTGAAATGATTTCCGATCACCTTTCCAATCGAAAGCTTAAAGGACACTCTGTTTGGAAAAAGGAAGAACTTTTTACACTTCCCCCAGAACAAATTGATCTTTCTCATGCTCTCCTTCTGTATCAATTTGAAGACGATCCGTTAAAAGTGCGGCAATATGAAGCAACTTTGGATCTCATCGCTCTTCAAATTCTTGCACACTTACCTGTTGGCGCAACAGATCTTGAAAAAATTGATGCGATCAGCCATTTCATTTTCTATGAAAAACGGTTTCGTTTCCCCCCCCATTCGATTTGGGCAAAAGATATCGACACCTATACTTTTCTTCCTTCAGTTCTTGATAGTCATTTAGGGGTTTGTTTAGGGGTTTCTATCCTCTATCTTTCTATTGCAGAAAGACTTGATCTCCCTTTAGAAATTATTACTCCTCCAGGCCATATCTATATTCGATACCGGCAGGGAGAAGAGACTTTAAATATTGAAACAACTGCTCGCGGAATTCATGTTCCCGATCGGATGTATTTAGGAATCAACACACGGAAACTCCAAGAGAGAAATAAAAAAGAGGTTATTGGTCTAGCTTTTATTAACCAAGCCTCTGTTGCTTGGCAGAAAGATGAGCATCAAACAACGGTTGAGCTTTATGAAAAAGCCCTTCCTTTTCTTCCAAATGACCCCCTTTTAAAGATGTTTCTAGGATATAACTATCTCTTCGTCGGAAAAGAAAAAGAGGGGAGAAAACTGTTACATCAAATCAAAGATCACCCTTTTGATTTTGCTGTTGCACGAGATACGACTCCTGAAGATTATTTAACGGGAAAGGTCAATGCTGAAGGGATCAAAACAATCTTTCTTCACGTCGATGAAACCAGAGCCTCTATTCTCGAGAAACAAGAAAAGCTTCTAAAGGTTCTTAAAAAATTTCCAAATTTCCGGGATGGCATTCTACAACTTGCCATCACCTATCTTCAACTCGGACGAGGAGAAGAAGCTTTTGAAACTCTAAACAGGTACCATGCTTTGGATCCCCATTCCCCTGTTGTTGAGTACTACCTCTCTATCGTTGCTTTGAATCGCTTTCACTATTCCCAGGCATGGCAACACCTAGAAACTGCAGAAGTCCTGACAAGAGAACGTGACCATTCGCCACAATGTCTCAAAGAGCTCCGTCATGCCCTCCGTTGCCTTCACCCCGATCCTCAAGATACGCTTTAGGGTTATGCTTTTGTGTGGGAACAAAACAACAGCTACAGGCTTTATAAGCCCAAACAATTCCTTTTTCATCTTTCTCAACAATCACTAGATCTCCTCCTCCCAGACGTTTGTCATAAGTAGAAATATAGGACCCGACAGGAATAATAAGGATTCCACCTAGATTGAGCTGCTTCACAAGTTTTGATGGGATCTTTTTACACATATACCCCACATAGATCAAATCATAAGGAGCTTCTTTCTCATACCCTTTCTCACCCTTCCCCTTAAGAAAGGTCATTCTCTCACTGATCGAATCTGGTAGGACACGTTTACATGTATTTTCAGCCTCGACAACAAGTTCTTTAAAACAATCGATTCCATAAACCCTAGCTTCTGGGGCTAGATAAGCGCAGATAGCAGCCATATATCCCGTTCCTGTTCCCAGGTCGAGAATTTTTTTAGCATGAGGAAACACCTTTTTAACCATTTCAAGAGAAAGAATATGCATATGAGGTGTCGAAATACACATATCGCAAGGAATATCAATTGCTGCATCAAAGTAAGGGTTCTCCCCACAAAACCAACACCGGTCAATCGCTCTAAACCCCTCTTCAATAAAATTAGATCGCAGGATCTGTCTCCTTTTCAAGTGGTCAATAAGACCATCTAAAGTCGTTGTCATTGAACAGCGAAAGGAGCGGATCATAGCGGCCATTTTGAAACAGGTAAGGCCGTATCGATGACCTTAACCACAACCTTTTCATCTTCCATCGCTAAGATTTCTGAGCATGACCATCCATCATTCCAAGGAACAAGACACCAATTTCCAGGACGATATTTTTGTTGAAGTTCTAATCTTTCTTCCAGAACTTCCATAGAACATTCTGCTCTAAATGAAAGGAGTAGCAACAAGAAGAGGACACATTTTTTCATATAACCACCTAAATTTTTGGTAGCTAGGATATTAAGGAAACAAAAATAAAATCAATTGAATCATAAATATTATGCTTATGGCTGACAATGTGAGGGATAGCTATGTTGATTGAAAACTGGGTGCTTATGGCAAGATATGTTTGATAGATTTTTTCTTGTGATTCTTAAAAAGATCGATTAATAAGAAAAAAAAGGGGGTCTACGATGTTCATTTTTCTTGCTGCCATATTTCCAATGATTGCTTCTCAAGGGGTTAAGATTGGAGAAGTCATTACTCATGAGGTCATCCAGAAGGAGCAAGACATTACAATTGAAGAAAATTTACATGGGGGTAAGGTTTTAGTACTTAGTGATGGCTCAACATGGGAAGTCGCTCCTCAAGATTTAAAAACCTCTGGAACTTGGATCTTTCCTGTCCCGTTAAAAATCGAAAAAAGTAACAATCAATCCTATCCTCATAGACTCGTTAATACCAATTCTAACACAAGCATCCTTGCGCGCAAGATTTCAAGCAATAGCCCTGGCAATAGCTCAGAATCTTGACTCTTACCACCCCTACAGTTAAAATGTAATCGATACCATTCCTTTTAAATCAAAGTTTCGAATTTCAAGGGAAGTTATCTTTGGAGGTCGTATGAATCCACAATTCACTGAATCGACTGCTAAGGCTCTTTCTACAGCAGTTCAAATCGCAACAGAGCGTCGCCATACTGAAGTAACAGAACATCATGTCCTTTTTGCTTTTTTTCAAGAGGAAAATGGTTATTTTCGCACGATATGTCACGCACTTAAACTAGATCCCACCCCTCTGATTTCAGAGCTGCAAAAGAAGCTCGATTCTCTCCCTACTTTCTCTGAAAAAGCTGTAGAACCAAATCTCAGTTTATCTTTGAATAAACAAATCAACAGTGCGCATTCCCTCATGCAAAAATGGGGAGATACCTATATTAGTAGCGACCACTTTTTCTACATTTTTTGGGAAACTTCCGAAAACCCCTTTACGAGCTGGAAAAAGGTATCTGGGCTAAGTCTCAAACAAGTTGAAGATAAAATCAAAGAAATCCGTGGAGGACAAACAATGGATAGCCCCAGTGGCGAAGAAAGTCTCCAGTCTCTGGAAAAATATTGTAAAAACCTCACAACTCTTGCTAAAGAGGGAAAACTTGATCCAGTGATTGGAAGAGATGAAGAAATTCGTCGTACCATTCAAGTCTTGTCACGTCGAACAAAAAATAACCCCCTTTTAATTGGAGAACCTGGTGTTGGTAAAACAGCAATAGCGGAAGGCCTTGCTCAAAGGATCATTCAAGAAGATGTCCCCGATTCCCTTAAAGGAAAAGAGCTCTTTGCTCTGGACATGGGAAGTTTGATTGCAGGAGCAAAATACCGAGGTGAATTTGAAGAAAGATTGAAGGCTATCTTAAAAGAAATTGAAAAGTCTGAAGGACAACTTCTCCTTTTCATTGATGAAGTCCATACCCTTATCGGTGCTGGAGCTACAGAAGGAGCGATGGATGCTGCCAACCTTTTAAAACCTGCATTAGCTAGAGGAACACTTCATTGTATTGGTGCAACAACCCTTGCTGAATATCAAAAGTATATCGAAAAAGATGCCGCTCTCGAGCGTCGTTTTCAACCTGTCCTTGTTCAAGAACCCTCCGTTGAGGATGCGATTACGATTCTGAGAGGACTCAAGGAAAAGTATGAAAACTATCATGGCGTTAGAATTACTGAGGATGCGATCCACGCGGCTGTCACACTATCCTACAGGTATATTACTGATCGCCAACTTCCGGATAAGGCAATCGACCTCATTGATGAGGCAGCATCAATGATCCGAATGCAAATGGGGAGTCGTCCCCTACCGATCGACACAAAGGAACGCGCTCTAAGCTCACTCATCGTAAAACAAGAAGCTCTTAAACGAGAAAAAACCCCTGCCTCAAAAGCTGAAGCTGAAAAACTTGAAAAAGAAATTGCCATTGCAAAAGAAGAGCTGAACACTCTCAAAGAACGTTGGAACCAAGAAAAGAAAAGCCTAGAAGGACTTAAAGAGAAAAAAGAAAAGCTTGAAAAACTCCGCTTCCAAGAAGATGAGGCTGAAAGAAGTGCAGACTTCAATAAAGTTGCTGAGATCCGCTACAGCGTCATTCCTGAAGTTGAAAAAGAAATTGCTGATGAAGAAACCGCTTTGAAAGGAAAAGAAGGGCGTCTACTGCAAGAAGAGGTAGATGAGCAACTGATTGCTGAAATTGTTGCTAAATGGACAGGAGTTCCGGTCAGTAAAATGCTTGAAGGAGAAGCAGAAAAACTGTTGACTTTGGAACATACCTTGCATCAACGCGTTGTGGGACAAGAGATCGCTGTTGAAGCTGTCAGTGAAGCAATCCGTCGCTCACGAGCTGGGTTAAGTGACCCCAATCGCCCGATGGGAGCTTTTCTCTTTGTTGGACCTACAGGTGTTGGGAAAACAGAACTAGCAAAAGCTTTAGCAAAAGAGCTTTTTAGCCAAGAAGAAGCTATGATTCGCCTCGACATGTCTGAATACATGGAAAAACACAGTGTTGCAAAGCTCATCGGTTCTCCTCCAGGTTATGTCGGATATGATGAAGGAGGACAACTCACAGAAGCGATCCGTAGACGCCCTTACTCTGTGATTCTTCTCGATGAAGTCGAAAAAGCTCATCCCGATGTCTTTAATATCCTCCTACAAATCTTTGATGATGGCAGAATCACAGATAGTAAAGGGAGAACGGTTAACTGTAAAAATGCTCTCTTCATCATGACCTCAAACTTGGGTAGTGAGCAACTCCTTTCTCATAAAGGAGAGCTCACAAAAGAGACTGTTCTTTCAATTGTAGACCCTGTAATTCGCGCTCATTTCCGCCCTGAATTTATTAATCGTCTGGATGAAATCCTCCCTTTCCTTCCCCTTCAAGAAAAAGATATGGAGAAAATTGTCTTAATCCAACTCAACCAAGTCAGCAAACGTCTTTTAGATAAAGATATCATCTTAGAATGGACTCCTGATGTTCTAGTCCATCTTGCAAAAGAAGGCTATGATGCAGTCTTTGGAGCACGTCCCCTTAAACGACTGGTTCAACAAACCGTTGTCAATATGCTTTCCAATGCGATCCTTAAAGGCGAAATTATCAATGGAGACCAAGTACAACTGCACTACTTAGAGAATACCTTAATGTATCGAAAGCAAGCGAAGGAACCACAAATGACTTCTTAATTTTTAAACCTGATTTGTCTATTCTAGGATTAAATGAATCGCCAAACAAGGTCTCTATGAAAAAAATTTTAGCTACTCTGACAGTACTTATTTTCTTTAATATCAGTTATGCAACCGAACAGGATCAAGAGATGAAAGATCATCAAGTCATTCATAAAGAAGCCATGCAAATCATCGGAATAAAACTACGGACATCCAATGCTCCAGATGCTGGACCCAAAGATATCCCTCTTCATTGGGAAAAGTTTTACTCTGAAAACATTCTCGAAAAAATTCCTCACAAAATATCCAATGAAGTCATCGCACTTTATTGCGATTATGAAGGAGATTACACTCAGCCTTACTCTCTGATCATTGGCTGTGCTGTGAGTTCGGTAAAGGATATTCCTGAAGGGCTTGTTGTAAAAACTCTTCCCGAAACATCCTATGCTATTGTCCCAGCGATTGGTGAACACCCTAAGAAATTGATCCAAGCCTGGGGTAATATTTGGCAATCAGATCTCAAGCGAACTTATACCGGTGATTTCGAGCTTTACGGGGAGAGTTTTGCTGAAGAATCGCCCCAAAAAGTAGAAGTCTATATTGCTATTGAGGACTCAGAGGATTAAAAAACTCTTGAAATTGATCTTGCAAAACAGAGGGGACGATCTCTTCGATCCCCTTTTTGTCATACATAAGAAAGTAACTGCAGGCAATCATCGTCCCTAGAGCAGGACTAAAGAGTGCTACAATTAATGCAATCGCTGAAATACCTGCTCTCTTAATGTTAAGATAGCGTCTAAGAAAGAACTTTTTCAACTTATGGATTTTAAAACCAGTCAAAAGATTTAAAGGTAGACAAAGGAAAAAAAGGGCAATGGTATAAAAGCCCCAAACAATATCGGTAAGCAGAAGGATAAAAAAGAAAAGGCGCGCTGCGATGGTGGCGAAGAGGTGACCCTTTTCTTCTGGTAACGCATGTTTTCCTCCTAATGTCATATCAGAGATATGCGTCGAAAGCTCCGGCTTGGTATTCCCAACCTCTTTTTGCCGCTCCACATGTTCAAAGATGTCATAGATTGGCACTTTTAACTACCTCTTATGTTTCACTTTATTAAAACCATTCAGGGCCGCAATGCGGTACCCTTCAGCATATGTTGGATAGTTAAACACTTGATCGATAAAATAGTCAATCTTTGCACCATAAGTCATAGCAACTTGGCCGATATGAATCACCTCTGTTGCGTCCCTTCCAATAATATGAATCCCTAAAATTTCAAGTGTATCTGCATGAAATAAGATTTTAAACATTCCAGGGTCGTTTCCTGCAATTGTATTCTTTGCAATCTCATAATAATACGCTCTGCCCACCTCATAACGAAAACCCAAAGTTTGAAGTTGTTCTTCGGTATACCCACAGGATGAGATTTCAGGAATCGTATAAATACCGATGGGGTAAAAATTAGGGAAATGGTGGGTTTCAGCTCCAAAAGCATGCCTTGCTGCAAGGCGCCCTTGCTCCATACTTGTGGATGCAAGGGCAGGCCCTCCAATCACATCTCCAACTGCATAGATATTTGGTACAATCGTTTGAAAAAGAGCATTGACTGGAATATGCCCTTTACTGTCGACAGTAATCCCTACGTTTTCAATGTGGAGGTGGTCAACATTAGCAACGCGGCCAAGAGCGTATAAAAGCATCTCCGCCTTAATTGAAGTACCATCTTTGAACTTTAATTCTGCACTATCTTTATGCCGAACAATTTCTTCAAAATCTTTATTACCAACAAACTTTAATCCAATCTTACTCAAAGAAGACTGAAGGTGCATCCCAATCTCTTTATCTAAATAAGGAAGCATTTGCTCTTTTTTATCGACAACAATCACTTCTGTTCCAAGTGCTGCAAAAAAACTCGCATATTCAGATCCAATAATTCCCCCACCTAAAACAATCATCTTCTTTGGAACATGATCAATCGAAAGAAGACGGGTTGAGTCAAGCACAACCTCTTTATCAAATGGAATATTTTTTGGATTGCGTGGTTTAGATCCCGTTGCAATTAAGACCTTCTCTCCTGTCAAAATATGTGTCAGATGATTCTTCTCATCAAGAACAGCCACTTGATGGTGGTTTTCGAAGTGAGCTGCTCCTTGAATAAGACGGATATTATTTTTTTCAAATTGCCGATGAAGTTGCTTGATTTGCTCTTCGGTCACTTGAGATAAGCAATAGTTTAGATCATTGATTGAAATCTCACGGTTATCAATCTGATGTGTTGCATAGTAACTTTTTTTGTGAAAATCTGTGAGATTTAGAATCGCTTCACGAAGAGATTTTGAAGGGATCGTTCCCGAGTGAAGGCAACCACCTCCCGGATTGGGATATTTTTCAATAATAACAACAGACTTCCCAAGTTTGGCCGCTTGTATCGCAGCTTTTTGTCCTGCTGGACCTGAACCAATAACAACAAGATCTGCAAATAGTTCTTCCAAAATCACCTCGATTTAAATTTTCTTTTTAAACACTCATTTAGAATAAATCAACGCTTGAGAGAAAATCTTAGAGCTGATATGATGTCTTTAAAAATTATTTCAAAGGTTTAGTGATGTCAAAACGGTGTCAAGTCACGGGTAAAAAACCCGGTAGAGGAAAAAGTTATTCAATCCGCGGGATTGCAAAAAAGAAAAAAGGAATTGGTCTGAATGTCACAGGAACAGTCAAACGCCGTTTCCTTCCTAATCTTGTAAAAAAACGTTTTTGGTTTTCTGAAGAAAACCGCTTTATCACACTGAAGCTATCAACAAGTGCGATGCGTACGATTGATCGACGTGGCCTAGCAGCTGTGGTTCGAGAGCTCCGTGCCAAAGGTCAAAAGATTTAGTTTAACCTTAAGCCCGGTTTTAGCCGGGCTTTTTCTTTTCCTGTTCCTACTTTTCTATTCCCTTCACACTCCTATTCCCTCAACGAATAAACCGCTAATTTTCTATAACTCAGAAAAACGAATCGATTTAAACCAACTCCTAAAAAAAGCCCTTTCTACCGCTCAAGAATCTGTGATTTTACACACTTATGCCTTTACTGACCTTTCCGTCCTGTCTCTTCTAAAAAAACAGGCGGAAAAGGGAATTTGCATTCATATTCATTATGATAAAAAGGCGAGCCCCTCCCTCCATTTCCTTGAAAACGACAATCTTCATTTTCATCCCACTGAAGGAAAAGGACTTATTCATGAAAAGCTGTGGATCATCGATGAAAAACTCCTGTTTATAGGCTCGACAAACCTCACCCCTTCTTCATTAAAAATGCATGATAATCTCATGGTAGGACTCCATGCTCCCCCTCTTGCAAAGGCCCTTTCTGAAAGGCGCCCTGAATCACTTCACTTAGAGACCAATTGGGCCACACTACATACCTACTGCCTTCCCAGTAAACAAGGATTTGAAGCCCTTCTAGAATCGTTGGATCAGGCTAAAAAAGAGATTTCACTCTCTCTATTTACTTTTACTCATCTCCAAATCGCTGAAAAATTGATCCAGCTCCATAAAAAAGGTGTAAAAATAAATTTAAAATTAGACGGAGCAACTGCAAGAGGCGCAAGCAAAAATATAAAGAAACTTTTTGAATCTAAAGGGATTCCTGTTCAAACCAGTCAAGGACTTCAACTCTATCACCATAAATGGGCTACTATCGACCAGAAGACTCATATTATAGGCTCAGCTAACTGGACCAAATCAGCTTTTATTAAAAATAAAGATATTATATTAATAATTAATATTAAATAATTTAGTATTATTTTTTTATAATTAAAATTGTGATACAATATTTGGAAAAGGTGAATTATGAGTATATTACCTGCTGTCACAATTCCTCCTGACTACGCATCCCCATGCGGAGAAAACTCCACTTGGGCAATTGGTCAATCCAGAAAAGCGATTACACTGATGGGTGGCAATACTGAAGCTGATAGCGCTCTTCAAATCGTTGAGCTTGGAGCAGAGACTTTCTCCTATATGGAAGGTTCTAGCTCAACTCCACCTCTTGAAGCAGATCGAGTGAGTAAAATTAAAGAGGATCTCTTTTCAATAAAAAGCTCAGGATTAAAACCTTTGATAGTCATCCGTATTATCGCTCACGGAATCTCAATTATTCAGTCCTATACGAGCCTTTATAACTTGATTGCGAAAAATCCCATTCAGCCATTACTTCCTTTTGATGACGTATTAGCTCCTCTTGCAAACTTTTTCCTAAAAGGAGAGGGCTTTCTCGATGATATTGAAGCTTGGGAAAAAGCCCAAGGAACTGAGAACGAAAATGCAGCAATCATAAAGGTCGTGGGATCAACAGCAAATCTCCTTCTCCTGGGAGCTCAAGTTTTTGCTTTTTTAGCCATGACAAAAGTTCACATAGCACTTCAGGTAACCTTTAGTACCATTACTTTTAGTGCAACAATCTATGAGGCCATTTCAAATAAATCAAACGAAAGCGCTTCTATGAAAAAGGAAGTTGAAACACCCCTTAAAATTTCGATGATGGTCTAAAAATGAGTTCGTTAATCCTACCGGATGTGACGATTCCCTCCTCTCAAAGAAGCTTTCAACTCCCTGAAGCCGATCAAGGGGGCATCATTATTTTTGGGAAAACGCTCACCGAGAAAAGTAGTACCGTCATGAAAATCGCGCGATACACCGTTCTCTTGGCATCTCACATTCTTCCCCTAACGACTAATGCTGAAAAAATCGATATTACAGCCATTCAAAAGTCATTGAATGGCGCGAGCGCCTACGAAGTTGTTGCAAGTGAAGATAGCAAAGTCGATCAATTCCTTAATGGGGTTTCAACTGCACAAAAAAACATTTCTCGTTGGCAACAAGAAGCAATATCAACACAAAAACTCACTAGAAGCCTTGCTGCACAGGGAATGGCTCTAGTTGGAAAAGTTGACGACATTCTTTGGGCAGGAGAAAATTTTGGATTAGGAGAAAATAGCCTTTCTATAGGCCTTCATGCTGTGGCTTATGGTGGAACAGTCTATACCCTGATTAAGAAGTACATTGAACTTGCTCATACCCTAACACTTGCTAAGGAAGATCCTCAGCAGAAAGCTTTACTCAATATCAAGTATGCAAAGTTCCTATTTGCAACTGGAGCAGCACTATTTGGCTTTCTAACCCTCTTCATTAAAACGTCTACTGCATCAGTTATCTGGCTTCTATTTGCAGGGGGAACGGCTGCTCTTTCTTTAGGAGAGTATGCTTATGAATCTAGCCTTAATCCTCAAAAAAGAGAAGATCCCGGAATTAAAAAAGCTAACGCCCCCATTACAATAGATATGACTGTTTAATGCTTGAATCTTGGTATGTATAAGCAAAGATTATTTGACGATACATGCGAATTCTTTTATAAAGCAGTTATGAACCTATCCGCAAAGTCTATTATTTCCCATCCCCTATCTTTTCTGCATCTTTTCCCTGTCCATTTTGAACCTTTGTCTCTTGGACAATGGAATCAAAATGGACAGAAAAAATCTGCTAGAAAATATTGGAAAATGAAAAACAATTTACTTTACGGATAGATTCATGAGCAGTACATCTCTCTTTGCCATTTCCTTTTCTTTATTTTTGCTAATGGATCCTATTGGAAATATTCCCATCTATTTAGCAGTTTTAAAAGATGTAAAAGCAAAACGTCAGCAAAAGGTTATTATTCGAGAACTCCTCATCGCTCTTGTTGTTATCATCCTTTTTACCGTTGTTGGGGAGTATCTACTCGATATTTTAAGTGTCGGGCAAGAAACCATCTTAATATCAGGCGGAATTATCCTGTTTGTTATCGCCTTAAAAATGATCTTTCCACATGGAAAAGAGGGAGCTCATGAAAGCCCAGTAAGGGGCGAACCTTTTATTGTTCCCTTAGCCATTCCTCTCGTTGCAGGACCTTCTGTTCTTGCTGCTGTTATGATCTATTCTCATCAAGAGCAAGTAGGAATGCTAATCGGAGCTATTTGCATTGCATGGGCAGTCTCTACAATCATTTTGCTGAGCGCCCCTTTTATAAAAAAGATTTTAGGAATACGTGGAATCACTGCCTGTGAAAGGCTCATGGGACTCCTCCTTACTTTGATCGCTGTTCAGATGTTTCTTGAAGGTGTCTCTTTATTCCTACAGAAATAATCCATATGTTATTCTTTTTCCGGCATGGTTCAAAAAGTGAGGTTTTTGGGTAGCAAATAAGATCAAGAATTCGCTCGTCTAGTGACGCTCAATGATGCTTTTTGATGTGTTAAGGAAGA